>JGI24711J26586_10000272_pt1 | contig 39793 bp, 46 predicted proteins | sample BioPla3DNA1_FD_26586 | JGI IMG/M metagenome (IMG submission 26586)
CTGGGCTCCCGCGTCTGTCTGGGCCACGACGTTCGGCTGGGCGACGATGTCTGGCTGGGCAACGGCGTCCAGCTGGGCGATTACGTCGAGCTGGGCAACGGCGTCCGGCTGGGCAACGGCGTCTGGCTGGGCGACGGCGTCCGGCTGGGCAACGGCGTCCGGCTTGGCGCCTGCGTCCGGCTGGGCGACTCCGTCCGGCTGGGCGACTACGTCCAAGTGCCCGTGTATCAGTCATGGTCGTTTGCCATCCACTGGCACTCGCCGGGGACGATTCGGGCGGGCTGTCTCATCAAGCCGTTTGACTGGTGTACCGCCAACGTCCGGCAGGTTGCAGCCGAGCACGGCTACCCGCCGGACGAGCAGGAGCGGTATGCGGGGTATGTCGAGCAGATTATCGCCTGGGAAAAGGTGATGGGCGATAAGATCGGTTTCGCCCGACCCGATTAACGTGGTAACCGACTCTTTTAACTTCCTCCCGCCGCCGGCACGGGGCGGGGGGTTTTGAGAAAAATATGAACGAACGAGAAAAACAAATTGGTTTTACATGTCCGCCGCGTCTCAGGCGTGAGTTTCGCCGAGCCTGCAAGAAGGCCGGTTATACCACCACGTCTGAGGCACTGCGGGCGCTGATGCGTGATTTTATTTGTCGAGTGTCTCCACCACCGACCGAAGATCGTCGGCGTGGTAATAGTATTTTATAGTTGTATTAAATTCTCCCCTCCGCAAGCCGGGGCAGGTTCTCTGCCCCAGTCCACCTGCCCCGGCACACTTTAATGGAATGAAAGGAACGAAGAAAATGATAACAGCAATCATAATCTACATTGGTTTGGCCGTCGGCCTGCCGCTGTCGATGATATGGATACTACTGAAATAAGGAGACCGTAAAATGAATATGACCCACCCCAACATCTTGCAGGCTGAGCGGACGGGTTATCCGTCCAGGCCAAAAATCGAGACAGAGCCGTATCTATGCGACTGCGGAACGCAAACCATCAGCCCGATAGACTGCACTGTATGCGGCCATACCGGATGCCGCAAGTGTATGGTTTATGACGGCGAGGCCGCCGAGTGGTTCTGCGGTCTTGAGTGCGTGATCGAATATTATAAAGACGAGAACGAGCGGCTGCAAGACGAACTTAAACTTGAACGTGAACTCCGCAAACAGGACAGAGCGGAATATCGAATCGGCCTGGTGGTTATCAAGGATGCATGTCAACAGGAGATTAACGCCATCGATAAGGGATAGCAATGCGAAAACGAGTCGCGAATCAACGAAAACGAAAAATTACTTTAACCCAACAGGACAGAGAGGAACATGCGGTTTATCTCTGTATTGTAAGCGGGAACGAAACAAGCAAAGACCGCCGCGAAATGAGAGCACGATTTTTGCGCACATTTCAATGATCAGGAGAGAAAAAAAATGGATACCATAACAAACAGTAGTATTTCGACGTTTAAGACGTGTCGTCGAAAATACTATTGGGCCTATGAACTCGGCTTGCGCCCGGACAGGGAGCGGGCGTGCCTGCGTATCGGCTCTATGGTGCACGAAGGATTGGATTTGCTGGCCAAGGGGGTCCCGCTGAATGACGTGGTAGAGGTACTGGGCAAAATCTACGAAGACCAGGCAGACCCACTGGATAATACACCCGACCTTGCCTACGAATCGGTAACCGTCCAGGAGTTGGTTCGCGGTTATAACCAAGCCTGGAGCAACTCACCCCTTGAGATAATCGAATCAGAGAAGGTCTTTGAACTGCCGATTTACGGCTTAAACGGCCATAAAATGCTGTCGTTCCGTCAGGCTGGCAAACGAGACCGCATCGGTCGCATGCCCGATGGCCGCTTGGCTCTGATGGAAACAAAGACCGTTAGTGAGGACATCGGGCCGGACAGTGATTATCGCCGCGTACTGGCGATCAACCACCAATTATCGATGTATATCGCCGCGGCCCGCATCGAGGGGCTGGACGTCAGCACGGCGATATACGACTGTATTCGCAAGCCGACGATTCGTCCGTGCCCGGTTCCGCTTACAGATGATAACGGCGATAAGATTGTTTTAGACAGCAGCGGTCGGCGTGTGATGAAGGCCAACGGACAGCCGCGATTGACCGCCGACACCGCCAAAGGGTACGAACTCCAGACGCGCGAGATGACACCGGACGAATGGCGGGCTAAACTGGCCGCCGACATTGCCGACCGTCCGGATTATTATTATCAGCGGTTCGAGGTGCCGCGTCTTGAATCCGACCTTGAGGAATTCCAGATCGAGCTTTGGATGGTTGCCAAGGATATTCTGGAGTGCCGACGGCTGGGACGATGGTATCGCAACACCAACACTTGCCGCAACTACAGCAGCCTGTGCCCGTATTATCCGTTGTGTGCGGGCGAAAAGAGTATTTCCGACGGTGTGCCCGCCGGTTTTCGCAAAACCGAGACGGTGCACGAAGAATTAACTGTATAACTTTTTTAGGAGAGCAAAAAAATGGTTACTCTGCAACACATCACACGGGGCGGACCACAGTATCCCGTCCGTATAGTGGCCTATGGCACGGACGGGATTGGGAAATCGACGTTCGGCGCAAACGCGAATGACCCTGTGTTTATCTGTACCGAGGACGGCGCAACACGGCTGGACGTGCCCCAGTTCCCGTTATGTCGGACGTGGGAAGAACTTTTTGATTGCCTGCGCGCCCTGGCCAAAGAGGATCACCAGTTCAAGACGGTGGTGCTGGATACCGCCGACTGGGCGCAACACTTGGCAATCGAGTATATTATCCGCAAGGAGTACGACAACGATTCTGTGAAATTCGATGCGTACGGTAGTGGTTACAAGGTGCTGATGCGGGAGTGGCGAAAGATGCTCAGTGCAATCGACTATCTCCGCGTCAACCGAAAAATGGAATCCATCCTCTTGTTGCACGCGGCAATCCGACCCTTCAGTAACCCGCTGGGCGATAACTTCGATATTTACAAGGCGTCGCTGGTGGATTCTCCGTCCACATCGATCTGGGGCCTAACCAAGGAATGGGCGGATATGGTGTTGTTCTTTAACGTGGATATAAAAGTCAAGAAGGATTCACCGAAGGCCGTCAAGGGCAAAGGCGTTATGCTCCAGAAGCGTTACATCTATACCAAGCCCTCCGCCGCCTACGACGCCAAAGTCCGCGCCGGCTGGAGCCTGCCGGATCGCATCGAATTGGATTATGAGATATTCCGAGCATATCTCGACCGTAAAAACAACGAAACCTCAAACGAACAGGAGACAGAATATGCCGAAGTTTAATCCAGAAAGTGTACAGGAACTATCCTTTAATGTGCCGAACGGCGATTATCCGTTTGTCGTTGTGTCGGCGGAAGAACGTATCAGCAAAAACAACAACGAGATGATCAGTCTTCAGCTGGAATGCGATGTAAAACTGGATTCTCAATTGACGGTTTATGAGAATCTTGTGTTCACCGAGAAGGCGATGTTTCGCGTTAAACAGTTCTGTGAATCAACCGGCCTGATGGAGCAGTGGCAGTCCGGCGAGCTGGAGGCCGACGACTGCCTCGGCGCAGAAGGAATAGCCCACCTCGAAAAGGGCGAAAAATATATGGAAGTCGCCTGGTTTGTTCCGCAAGGCGGATGGTCTGAATCGCCGACCAAAAAAACCCTGTCGCCGGAAGAGAGCCGCAAGCGACTGGACGGCCTGAAGGCTATTCGCAGCCAGATGGTGGCCGGTTCGCCCTCGCAGACCGAACACGACGATATTCCCTTCTGATCCGGCTCTCCTTTTCGGCAACCCGTCGCCCGTGCGGGTAATCACGGGCATTTTCTCTATCACAGATGAGATGACCGGCAATAATGGAGTAAACCGTGAAACAAGACCGCAGGAAGCACCTGGAACACTGGTATCACCGAATCACCAACAAACCGATAACAGTTCCCCATCGCACCCGTCCGGCCCGCCGGACGGGCCAAGCCGAACGCGACGTGCTCCGAGAATGCCTGAAATGGCTCCGCAACTGCGGCTGTCTGGCCGACCGCAACAATACCGGCATGGGCGACTTGTCCGGTACGGGCCGGATGTTTCGCTACGGAATCAAAGGGGGCGGCGATATATTCGCCGTGATACCGCCGAACGGCCAACACGTCGAGATCGAGTGCAAGCACGGCGACGGCGGCATCTGGAGCGAATCCCAGCAAAAACGGGCCGAACAGGTGCGCCGCGTCGGCGGTGTATACCTGGTGGTTCACAGTGTGCAGGAATTGGCAGATCAACTGGAACCGCTTTTACCTGGATTGTTCGGGGAGTAGTATGGACATTAAACGTTTTCGCGAATGCGCAGAGGCCTACCTGTCGCTGGGATGGCAGATCATCCCGCTTTGTTATCCAGACAAGGGTCAATGCACGTGCGGCAGGGGATGCAAAAAGCCCGGCAAGGCCCCGCATTATCGTCTATGCCCCCAGGGCAGTCATCAGGGAACCGCCGATATGGCCGAAGTCTCCCGCTGGTTCGATTCGGGTGAACGATTTAATCTGGGCATCGTGACTGGACAAGCCAGCGGGATTGTCGTGGTGGACGTGGATACCGAAAAAGACGGCCATGAGGCGTGGGGCAAACTGACCGGCGGTCGACGACAGGAAACCGCCACCGTCCAGACAGGTTCTGGCGGCGGTCATTTTTATTATCGTTGTCCGGCCTATCCGGTACGCAATTCGTCCGGTCGACTGGGTAAAGGGATCGACGTCCGCGGCGAAGGCGGCTATGTGGTCGCGCCGCCGAGTATCCACGCCAACGGCAATGAATATCGCTGGCGCATCGACCCGCGTTTCGGTCTGGCGCCGATGCCGCCCTGGGTCACTTGCGCCCAGATCAATCAGCCGTCCGTCCTGACCGGAAACGAACCGATTCCGGAAGGCCGCCGCGATGATACCTTGATCCGCATCGGCGGCAAGCTGCGCCGGTCGGGTCTTTCAGTGGACGACATTTATCTGCATCTGTCTTTGGTCAATCAAAAACGCTGTCAGCCGCCGCTGCCGGACAAGGATATTCAGCGGATCGCCAAGAGTGCGGGTCGATACGAACCCAAGGCCGAAGAAGACGACGCGGTGATGCTTCCGGACTCATCATATACGACCATCGCCCGCGTATTCGAAAATCAGTCGGAATACAAACACAAATACCACCCAACCGTCGGCTGGGCGATGTACAAGGATGGCCAATATCAGTCCATCGACCAGGACACCCAGCTGGCCCGTTATGTGACTGCGTTTATGTCACGGTGCGTGTATCAGGATGGCAAACATATCAAACGGATCCCGGTCAGCATCAGCAGTGTCCAGAATGTGATTTTTCAGCTGCGTTTTCTTGCGGACGTCTATTTGTATCCTGAAAAACAATACCCACCCTGTTGGCTGGATGGCCGCGGCGACAGCACCTATATTATCCCCGTCAGCAACGGCCTGCTGGACTGGAGCGATTGGCCCCCGCGTCTGCTGCCGCCGACACCGGATTTTTACACCACGACCTATCTGCCGTTCGCCTGGCAGGAGGAGACCCGATGCGATTTATGGGATCGGTTCCTGGTCGACGCGACGCAGGGCGATGCCGAATTGATGATCCTGCTCCAGCAGTGGGCCGGATACTGCCTGATGAAGCACGATAACAAACAGCAAAAATTCCTGTTGATCCACGGAGAATCCGGAACAGGGAAATCTGTTTTTTCGGACATAATGACCTATCTGGTGGGCCAGAACAACACCTCGACCGTGCGGCTGTCGCTGTTCGCCGATACCCACGCGATCACGCAGACCTATGGCAAAATGCTGAACGTTTGCGATGAGACGGAAGAATCACTGCTCGACCCGCAGGCGGAAAACGCCTTGAAACATTATACCGGCGGCGGACTGTTTCCGTTCAAATTTCTGTATAAGCAGGCGTTTTCCGCCCGCCCAACGGCCAAAGTGATGATCACGACAAACCATTTACCAAAGTTCAAGGATTCTTCCGAGGGCGTCTGGCGTCGTATGCTGCTGTGCCCGTTTAATCACGTGGTCGAGCAGCCCATTAAGGATTTGGTGGATCGAATTGTCGCCGACGAAATGCCCGGCGTCCTGGCCTGGGCACTGCACGGAGCCAAAATACTGATCGACAAGGGCCAGTTTATCGAGCCGGTCGTCAGCCGTGAGATGTTGTATAAGTACAAGCTGGATCAGCATCCGGAGCGGCAGTTTTTGATCGAGAATTTCGAGGCGATTGAGTTTGACGACGCTGTCGAAAACACCGCTCCGTTGTGCAAACAGGTTCGAAAGGCATACGAGGCGTTTTGCAGGGACAACAATTTCGGCGTGAAAAATGAGACAAACTTCGGCAAGTGTGTCCGCAAGCTGTTTCCGACCGTCAGACGACAGCGTGTATGGCGAAATGACTGCCGCCAGTACGCCTACGTCGGCCTGAAGGTTAAACCGGATTCGGAATACTACAATATGATCGAGATGAGTTTATGGCAGTAGATGTATTTACAGCCGAAAAGGAACAGATTGAGCGTCGGATTTGCCGGTTTCGCAGGCCGGAAAAACCGGCTCCGGCCCGTCGCCCGCCCGACCTGGACGACCCCGACCTGGCCGATTTGGCACGGACGATTTGCGGCCTGGAATCTGTGCCGGCGACCCTGGCCGGTCTTCGGACGGTTGAGCAGCGGTATCGTCAGAACAGTCTTGATTTTTGGGAGTGTGTCCGCCGGATGGTGTACGGCCCGCCGCTGGTTATCCGAACGATTTGCTGGGTCAAGGCGCTGCGCAGCATTGACCCGACTCTCGAACAGGAAGAATGCCGCCTGTGTGGCCGATGCAGGAGGCAGGGATGACAAGACGAAAAGAAAAAGCCAGGCGCGAGTACTGGCGTCGTCTGTTTGCGGCACAGTGTCATGCCGCGAAACGGTATCACGATATTTTAACTCGGTATGTGGTCAGAAAGGACGGAACTGGATTTGAGAAGAAAAGACTATAACCCCGCAGCGCGTCGCTGCGCTTCGCGTCGCGGCGCGTCGCATCGCATCGCATCGCAACGCATTTTTTCTTGGGAGACGCGAGCCAATGTCATCGCTGCGCTTCGCGCCGCTTCGCGTCGCTTCGCTTCGCGCCGCCGCGCGCCGCAGCGCCCCGCACCGCAACGCAACGCAACGTATTTTTTCTGGGGAGACGCGAGCCAATGTCAACGCCGCGCGTCGCTGCGCGCCGCTTCGCTTCGCGGCGCCGCGCTTCGCACCGCCACGCAACGCATCGCAACGTATTTTTAACGCACAAAAACCACTTAAACGAAAGGAATTGAATTATGAAAAAAGTCATTGCAACGCTGAAATCGTGCAGCCCGTACAGCCAAAGCCGGCACCATTCCGAACCGAAACTCGAGAAAGAGTCGCCCAAGGATTACGAACTTCGAACGTGGAGGTATCGCTTGCACACGGATAAGAATGGTAACGTGTACATTCCGCCGATGGCATTCAAGAATTGTATTGCCGAGGCGGCAAAATATTTGAGTATTCAGATACCGGGCAAAGGCAAAAGTACCTATACGAAACACTTTGAGGCCGGTGTGCTGGTGATGGACCCAGTCTATCTGGGCATCAAGGCTGATGAGGTTAAAGGCGAGCTGCTGTTCCTCAACGCCGACGGCAAGCGGGGCGGGAGCAAACGAGTTGACAAGATGTATCCCTACATCCCGGAATGGCAGCAAGATGTTACGTTTTATATACTGGACGAAACAATTACGAAAGATGTGTTTATCGAACATTTAGACCAGGCAGGCAAGTTTATCGGCATTGGCCGATTCCGTCCACGCAACAATGGATTCTATGGGCGCTTTGAGGTTTTGGATGTCCAATGGGATGTTTAATACATTTCGCTCCGCTCCGCCCCGCCGCGCTTCGCACCGCAGCGCTCCGCAACGCATCGCTCCGCTGCGCCCCGCCGCGCATCGCTCCGCAACGCAACGCAACGTATTTTTTAAAAAAACGGATTAAAGAAAGGACTTAATTATGGAACAGGCCCAAAGAAAGACTGCTATCAATGAGCTGAGTACGGACACACGGATATTGATTAACGTGCTCAAAGCAGAGTTGATCCATAACAAACATGATTTTGTCAGTTATAAAACGCTGTCAGTGGCCATCCAGAAGGATGTGCAGAAAGAGGCCCGCGGCCTGCTATCGACGGCCCGAAAGCATGTGCAGGATGAGCATCATATCCTGCTGCGTCCGGTCATCGGCAAGGGTATCAAAAAAACCGATGACCTGGTCGGCGAAGCCGAGCGGAGCACAAAAAGCATCGGCAAAAAGGCGCGACGAGCCGCCCGCGAGATCGTGAATGCGGCACAGGACAAGGTGTTTAACAACGGCGAAGAGACACATCTGAACGCCCGACTATCGCAGTTGGGGGCGATTGCCATATTTGCCAAGCCAAAATCAACGGGCCGCATCGAACAGCGGATTAAAGAGCTGAATATCAAAACGGAATTGCCGACAAAGGAAACTTTGCGATTGTTTGCAAAGTAGAAAAAAGGGAAAAACCCATGAGACTGTATTTAACCATCGACAAAGACGGCGCGGCGCTGTGGGCGAAAAAGCCGAATCTGTGCGGCGATAAAGTTGTGCGGCAATCCCCACCTGCCGTATATAACCGATGTCGAGTTGAAGGTCGTGACCGCAGCAAAAAATATCTTTGCGCGGCGGCGCATTAAATTATACGTACAGGCAAATCAATAACCCCATTAAATCAGGAGATGTACAATGAACAAAACAAAACCGAAACGAGCAAATGTGATTGTAGTGGAGCGCAAAAAAGAAGGTCGGGTCGGGGCGGTATTGACCTCAACGGCAAGCGACGTGCAATTAACAGTATCGCCGTCGTATGTCTCAATGAAAAGCCTGCTGCGCGGCGTGCGGCGTATGTTGAAGGCATTAGAGACGGACGATTTTGAGGTGGTCAGGAAATGAGGTGTTGATCGGTTTGATTGTATCGTAAACGTTAACGAAAGGACAAGTTATGAACAGTACAAAGAAGTGGTATCAGAGCAGCGGGTTTTGGGGCGGCGCGACCGCCCTGCTGGCCTCGGCGTTTATGCTGGCGAACATGATTTTCTCCGGCGCGGTCGATCCTGAGGTGATCGAGACCCTGCAAAGCGAGCAGTTAGTCGAGGCAATTGAAGTTGTTGTCGCTGCCTGTGTCTCGATGGCAGGCTCAATCGTCGCGATTATCGGGCGGCTGAAGGCCAAAGATAAGATCGAATAACCCACCGGTGCGGCGGGATGTCAGACAGGTGGACTACTGCCGCCTGCCCGCCGCATTTAATTTAATCGAATCACAAAGGAGTTTGGCAAATGATTAAAAAAATCATACTGCTCATTCTGCTGGTCGGCGAATGGCTTAAGCGACGGTGGGCCAGACACGACGAACTCAAAGAACATAATGAAAAGGTGGTACACGATGCAAAAGATAAAATTGATAACAAGGCCTCTGGCGCTGATGTGCATACTGCTATTGACCGGCTGCGGAAGCGTTAAACTGTACCCGATAGCCGACGACCACATCATTCAGGTGGACGCTGGCCAGACGTTTACCGCGCCGAGAGATGGGTATTTCCTGTCGAGTGAGTATCTGAAACGTATTTTGGACGCAAAGGTTGAAAACGGATTTTGAAAACATCATTGATACTGTGATACAGGGCGATTGCCTTGAGGTGATGCGGCAATTGCCGGATCAATGCGTGGATTTGGTGTTGACCGACCCGCCGTACGGCATAGATTATCAATCGGCATGGAGGGTTGACAAGAGTAAGTGGATGCCAAAGATAGCCAATGACACATCACCGTTCATAGATTGGATCGAGGATGCCAGTCGAGTATTGCGAAATGGCGGGCGGTTGTTGTGTTTTTATAGATGGGATGTGCAGGAAGCGTTTTTATCCGAGATAAAACGGGTGGGGCTGGCAATTAAATCACAAATAGTCTGGGACAAGGTAGTGCACGGGATGGGGGACTTGCGCGGAGCATTTGCACCACAACACGAAAACATCATCTACGCTACAAAAGGACGTTATGTGTTTCAAGGCAAGCGACCGTGCAGCGTTATACGCCAACAGAAGGTTTCACCGGGAAACCTTTTGCATCCAAACGAAAAGCCTGTAGAACTGTTAAAAACTCTTATACGCCCTTTGACGGTGGAAGGCGATGTTGTCCTTGATTGTTTTTGCGGGAGCGGCAGCACGGGGGTAGCCAGTGTAAGTCTTGGTCGTCGTTATATTGGCATTGAGTTAAACGATGGGTACGCTGAGATGGCCAGAAAACGCATACAGGCCGAAAAAGAAAAAATGGCATTGTTTAACGAGATGTGAAAAAGGCTTTGAGATGACCCTATCCCTTATCAAACAATCCATAAAGCAGGAACCCTTTTATGAGTGCGAGGATGGGGTTTTGTACTGTGCAGATTGTATGGATATTCTGCCGCAACTGCCGGAAGGGTGTGTGGATTTGACGGTAACAAGTCCACCGTATGACAATTTGAGAGACTACAAGGGGTACTCGTTTGATTTTGAGGGGATTGCATTTGAATTATACCGCATCACAAAAAATGGCGGGGTTGTGGTTTGGGTTGTTGCCGATCAGGTCTTTGAGGGGAGCGAATCAGGTACAAGCTTTAGGCAAGCATTGCATTTTAAGGATTTGGGATTCAGGATACACGACACGATGATATATTGGAAAAACTCTTTTGCCTTCCCTGAAAGCAACAGGTACGCCCAAAACTTTGAGTATATGTTTGTATTTTCAAAGGGTTCCCCTTTTGTGGCAAACATTGCAAGGGTTCCCACTTATGCCGAAAATCGGATTAAGTCTAAAGCGTCCAGCTACAGGGACGCAGACGGCAAAACAAAGGCAATGGAATACGAAATTGGCAAAGACAAAAGAAACAGGGAAAATATATGGGCCTACGAATGCGGGTACATGAAAACCACAAAAGACATAGAAGCATACGGACACCCTGCGATGTTCCCTGAGGCATTAGCCGAAGATCATATTTTATCATGGAGCAACGAGGGGGATTTGGTGTTGGATTGTTTTTCTGGCGCAGGCACGACAGGCAAAATGGCATCCAAGAACAATCGCAGATTCATCGGGATTGAAATTTCAGAAGAATACTGCCGTATTGCCAAAGACCGTATCCAAGCCGCGCAAAAAGGAATCACCGTCAAGGAATTAAAGAGAGGACAAAAGGTGCTATTTTGAGAAAGACACTCTACCAACGCTACTGCCCCAACCTGCTCTGCCAGAAAATATGGTACGGGGAAAAAGGAAAAGAAATCTACTGCCCCAGGTGTGGAACGAAGGGGAAGGGGGAGGATATAAAGTGAATACAAAAAATGAAAGTTAAAGCTATTCAAATTACATATGGTGAACAAATTTGAAAGGAGTTCTAAAATGGGACAGCTCGATAATTGCAGCGTATGCACAAAATATTATGACTGTAAAGTGTCGAACGGGCCAGATGATTATTGCAGTAGATTCAAATCTAAGGCCAAGCGTGGCGTTACTGGGGCGGTCATATTGCTTGTGCTGTTTGTCTTGGTGCTTTGGCTTTAATGAAAATTCAAAAATTGGTGAATCAGGCGACGCACGCGGCGGACGAGGACCGCTCCAAATCCTTGAGCGCCTGTTGCAAGGGATGGACCGGCGCATCGGCCAGCCAAGCCGTTTCCGCGCTGTTGCGCCACTCGGTGAGTATCTTGCACAGCCCGGCGTAGCCCAGCTTCTTCTCTCCGCGCTCGTAGCGCTCTTTCTGCAACGCCAGCCCCTTGTTGTAGACGAACCGGCACGAGCCGGCGAAGCGGCGCATTTGCCGCTCTTGCTGGCCGTCTGGTCGCAGTTCGTATTTGAAGGCTTGGAGGCGTTGCATGCGGATATTATAATTTGGCCTATGAGCGACGACAAGTTGTGGCTTGCTCTCAGGCATGGATTAGTTACTGAAATTTGTGATGATCGAGACGGCAAGAGAAATAATGGCAATGAACATCATCACATACGCAAGGGTCAATCGCTTGCCTTCGTTACTGGCGGCCAATCTGGCCGGGCAATTTTTGTAATTGGTTTTCGCCACAGCCATGTCTTCTTTAAGACCAGATTTGCCGTTGCCATACAGCGCTGTGTGGTGATCTTCCACCATAGGTTGCAACCTGATCACCACATCATATATCTTGTTTATCTTGTCATCTCGCTCTTTGTCCGTCATGCTGCCGTGCTTCTTTTTCTTATTTGACTTCCGTGTTCCAACAATGTATTCTTAAGGCTTATGGCTGAAGATTGGAAAAAAGTATTGAAAGATTTCCCAATGGACGCTCTCCGAATGATTATCGAATGGGGAATATTCATCGGCATCATTGCTCTTTTTGGCTATTTGTTCGGGCCGTAAATCCTTCCGCCTTTTCCACTAATTTCCCGATTTTGCCATAAATTACCTTTCGTTCTTCAATTGTTTTTGCATTGTGCAGTTTCTTCCAATACAGGCTAAGCATATCTCCAATTTTATTATACGCCGCCCGTTCTCTCGTTTCCGGCTTGGTGATTGCCTTTGATTGGTATTTGCGATTCAGGGCATCTCGTCGCTTGTAAAACCGCTCAATTTGGGCCTGCGGGGCGTAGGGGTCTCGTGTGAAAAGCGTTCCGAGTACCGGCATATCGCTCAGGCCGGTTTCGTAGTCCCTTTGTCCGGCTATAACCTCAGCCCCTCTAATGGTTCGCCGGTATAGGCCGCCTGACAAACTATCTACCGCATATTCCAGCTTGGCAGGCGAAACATTCAGGGCCTTGCCGATGTGTTTCATCAGTTCGGTTGTATAGGGCCCGTACTGGTCGGCAGGCAGCTTACCCTGGGCTGACATTGGAACAATCGGCCTTCCCGCCCAATCTTTATTTGCAATCAACTGCACGGCTATTCCAACGGCTGGAATGCCGCCGATCAGCCAACGACTTCCAAACGGGTTCGCCTGATCCAGTATATTTATCAGCGTGCCGGTGAAATCCTCTTTCCGGTCGCGGTACGCCGCTTGGAGCGCGGCTACTGGCAGAGACTGGAATACGTGTCCTAACTCAAACGGAACCGGCAGCCGGACGATAGTGTTCTCCGTTCCCGGCACGCGGAAGTGCAGGTAGTTGACCTTCTCGTAGTCGGGCAGGTTCTCGTACCAGTCCTCATCTTTGTATTTCCACCAAAGACCGATTGCCGGGATGGTCAGGTATGCCACTGACCGAATCGCCGCCTCAATAGGCCGCTCCTTGAATGTGCGAATGATTTTGTCCGGTCCCTGAATAGCGGCGTTGAAGAAGGGTATTAGCTGGTTAAGGTACTTGGCATACACGCCATGACGGGTGAAATTGGTCGTGACGTCCTGAGCCTGATTCAAAGCATAAATAGCAGCATCAAGCGTACCTTCGCCATATTTAGCCGCAGCATCTTTATAGGCCGCTTCAAATTCAGCGATCCTAACGCCGGTTTCGGTAATGCCAAATAGTTCACGCAAGGCATCCACCGGGTGCAAAACGGTATGCAGGGCATACTTTTTACCGTTTGACGCGAATAACTCTGACTTTATGGCCTTTAATCCCCGCCGATCCTGCCCGATATAGCCGCTCATTTTGCCGCCAAGGGCTTTGAATCGTTTGGCGGCTTCTGTATTCCGAACGTCGTCAATCACGCCTTTGCCTGCCCCTAAAGCACCCAGCTTGGAATGCTTTCGGAGAATCGAAAACGTCATCGCGTCACGAATGAAGTTCCGGATCAGGCCGAATGATGGATTCAGGCCGGTTGCACCTAAACGCACGCCGCGTGAAATAAAGCCCGGCCCGTAATAAAGCATTTTCCAGATAATATCTTTGGAATTCTGGTCGATCCCCTCCATTGCCTTGTAAAGCTCCGGGTGAACCTCGAACCATTGCCGCTGACCATCCACAACCACAGAAACGATATTGTCCTTGCCGTAATATTGATGAGCATTGGTATAAATCGTTAGAATGTCATCCCAATGTTCCATGTAACCATCAATATTGATTTCGTGCGGATCAAGCCCAAGTTTTGTTACAGCCAACCTTGCAATATCCTTTTTAAGCTGTTCAGCAGAAAAACTTGTAGCCTGCTTAGGAGCGGGTACTTTCCATATCCAGCCTGCCATAGCGGGGCGGTCTGCCAATTTAGCAATAGAGCGGCTCACGGCGGACTTGTGGGCGATCTCAATCGTGCGCTGGGTGTTCAGGATCATTGATTCAAAAATGTCTTTGATTTCACGGCCTGAACCTTTGATTTTATGAACGGCCTTGCCCGGCTTGAATCCCTTGCCAAATCCGCCGCCTTTAGCCATTATTTCATCTTCCGCAAACGTGCGTAAAAACGGCACATAAACGGGATTCATAGCTTTGATATTTGAGGCAACCGCATTTTCCATCCCGCCCGCTTCAACCAGGTAATCAATAACTCGATGATTCCAGTCCGTCAATTCCTTTAAGACCTGATCGTATTGCTCCGATTGATACTTATTCAGGGTATAATCAATAACGGCATCGGACAGGCCGGATTTAATGCCCCTGTCATTTAGCAGCCTTGCCCTTTTTGCCACCGCGTACCGTGCGAATTCCCGTATATTTTGTATTGGAGCAAGGATTTCGCGGAGGCCCTTACCGGTCACATTGCCGGCCAAGTCCGTTGTTTTCTCCAGAACGAACTGACGGGCTTTGGCAGGGGCCTTTTGGCTAAATGCCGTCGCCAGTTCAAACGGGTCCTCCGAAGGTCGAAGTTGCCCGGCCTTATCTCTGAGCTTCTTGAGGACATGGAATTTATCACGCCAATTCTTATGAAAAGAAAAGCTGAGCCGCTCCAGCATATCCCCGATGGGTGTTTTGACTTTGCCGCTCATAAAGCCGTCAACCATGCTGTCAGCACCTTGCAGCCGCCAATTGGTAATCATCTGTTTGGCACGAGCAATGTTTTTTGCTATGTCTGGATGTTGCGGCAGATATTCACCCGTAAACCAGTCGTGCAGATGGGGTGCGGCCTCTTGTGTGTCCTCTCCTGTCAGATACATACGCATGAATTCCGCCCAGCCTTCAGACTTATAGCCGCCTGCCGGCTGCTTTGAACCATAAAGAGCTTTGCCAAGGTCTGTCAGTTCAGCGGCAATTTCCTTTGTAGGTGGATTTTTGCTGAGACGCTTATTTAGAGTCCAATCAATATGATGGCCTATCTCGTGAGTCGCGGTTGTAATTTCCCGCACATCCTTCATGCGAATACCGACTTCATGGGGGCTAAACCAGCCGAGGGCCTTTTTCTTAACATGAGTTGCTTTTCCCCTGATCGGAATCTTAAAATCACGCTCAAGCTGGCGTATGATTTCGCCTGCTGTCATGGGCTTTCCGCCTTGCGGTTCAAGTGCAACCTTGATTTCCTTGCGGTCAATCTCATTTACAGCAGCTAAAACAGGCTTGCCAATAGAAGAAGTTGTTTTCGCTCGCGTTTTTGGAGCTTCTTCTTTGAGCGATGAAATCTCGGTTTTGGGCTTCCGTCCGATTGCTTCCATCGCCTTTTCGATACGGCGTTTCTGAAACCCTTCACGTCCGGTCTCTTTGGCGTACTGGACAGCCTCGGCGTATTGCTCGCTTAGGTAGTCGTAAAGTGCGTCCACGGTCTCAGCGTTCAGCGCCACGTTCCACGTCCTGCCGCTGGCGGCGTTACTGATGATCTCGTTACCTAAATGATTGCGTAGTTTGCCGATAAACTCCTGCAAAACGGGGCCAAGCGACTGGTGTTCGGCCTGTACCCCATCTCCTGCGACCTGCTGAATACTAAAAATGTCTTTCAGGTTGGCGACGACGTCGGGGCGGATCTTATACGTCTTCTTTCTGCCTTTTGTTACAGCCGGAGCGGCGGGTGTTTCCGCCGCGTCCGACTCCTTTGGGGAGATGGGTAAGGTCATTTGACCTTCAATATCCGGCTCAGAAAGCCGGTAATCTTCTATGTCCAGAAATTCCCCCTGTTTACCGCCCAAAGGTGGAATTACATCTTGACCCAACAAATCTTTATCATATTTTGAGGCTTTAGCCGCTGTTTGCTGTTGCGATTCTAAACCGGCCCTGCGTTTCATCTCATCATACAACTCCGGGTTTGTCGCAACTCGCTTGAGACTGTCAAGCCGCTCCTCCAATCGTGCAACCTCAGCTCGAATACTGGCCTCATCGGTAAATTCAAGCCCCATCTTGCGGGCCGTTTCGGGCCTGCGTAAAGCCCCCTTTACTGCCAAAATGCGTTCTTTCAGGGCCTTTTCCTCTTTGCTGACCTCTTTTGCAACCGCTTCGGCTTCTATCAATGCGGATTCATCAAAGCCGAAAAGATTCCCCTGCGTGGCTTTAATTCGGTCGGATGGCTTGGTTCGATTGAGAATTCGGGCGTATTGCTCTAATTCATCAGGGGACATTTTATCTGCTTTGGCGGCAGCAGCCAATTGAGCAGATTCATTGTTTGGAGCACCGTTGGCTATTGCGTAGGCTTTTGCTTCTGAGAGCTTGCCGCCGAGGAATGCGGAATAGACATCATCGACCGCACTTTTTCCAATTCTGAAACCGGCCTTGCCCTTAGCATTGCGAAGTAAGCCTCTCTGCCTGGCCTGGTCTTCTTCGATTTCGGTGTTTCGGAAGTATTGGGCATAATCTTTAGTCTTTCCTTGTCCATCTCTTATATTGCTTTCAGCGTCCAAAGTCAACGCCATTGCCAATGTAAATCCGTCATTTTCTCTGACAATTTGTGCCGGTATGGTTTTCTCGCCATTTCGGCGGGCCAAATCCAGCCTGTGACGCCCAGTGATCACCTCTAATCTGCCGTCTTTACGCTCCCATACAATAATCGGGTTGCTTGGCAAACGAATGTATTCGCCCTGCAATTCTTCCCCCCGAACAACGCCAGTTGTAGGGTCGGCATCCTCTTTAAAATTAGGTACGTCTTTTGACAACGAAAGCGAATCGATGGGAATTTCCTGTACCGGGAATTGATCCGTCCTCAAAACAGGCTGTTCAGATTGTTCTTTCGGCTCGGATTCTGTTACATTTTCTGTTTTAGAGATGCCGGCTGCCCCTTTTTCGGTCAGTGCCACTTGCCGTGCGTCTTGACCGATATACCTATGGAATTGCCGTGCTCCTTCAGAACGGACTGTGCCAGCTCCACCTGCGATTGTACCGATACCGAACCCGACTCCAAACTCACGGCGACTATCTTCCTTGCTGAGTACCTTTGGTTTTTCGACTTTCAGGCCCGGATATCTGGCTTCCATTTCGTCGATTGCGCGCCCCATCAGATAGCGGCCAAGTCCCTCTTGAGTGACTTCTTCAAGACCTTCCCATATATTTCCACCGACATGTTCCAGTATCTGCCGTACGATTTTTTTCTGCATCTCTTTCGAGACACCCTTGAACGCCTTCAGGTTCCACAACTGTTGAACGTATTCGATGGCGCCGGACGCGGGGCCGTAGATACGTGCATATTTCTCGGCGATGTCTTTGTCGATGTTGTAGTACTGCGCCTCTCGTAAGAATCCACCGGCTTCCATACCGGCCATCGGAACCCACCCGCCGGTCAATCCGCCGACGGCAGCGCCGGTCAACGCTCCCCCCGGCCCGGCTGCTGAACCAGCAATCGAACCGGCTTTTGCGCCAATAACGCGCCCGATGACCGCCGACACCATTATCGGTATCTGGTCTCCGACCTGTGCGGACCACGTATTGATCACTTCAGGCAGCAGTTTCGGGTCAATCTTGTACCAAGGCGTATCTTCCTGAGACGGCCACAACTTGCCCTGTAATGCCGCATCCGCTCGTGCCTTGCGTTCGGGATCAACCAGCGACTCCATCCGCTTTGCAGCGGCCCCCAACACCTCATCAACATTCTCGCCTGTGAAAGCGGTAGCCCCTCTGACCATCATTGCGGGTTTCTGCGCAAGCGACTGCGTAAAGGCGTCCGTGAACGCACCGAGCGGTCTGAGTTTCTGGGGTCCGGCCATCTGTTCGTTCGTCTGCCGAGCGGCCATGTAGCGGTCCACCATATCCTCAATGCTCTCGTCCTGTTCTGGTTGGAAATATCCCTGCTGCCGTCGCTTTTCATACAGCAGTCGTTCGGCCATTTCTTCAAAGTATGTCTTCGGCATCAGTTGTTCCGTTCAAAGAAGGACTGAAATTCCTGTTTGAGTAGGGCGTCAGCCTGCTCTTTGCTTAGATTGTTCGCAAGAAGCGTGCGTCGGATCAAGTCAATATCCTCTTTTGTCGGCTTTCTGCCGCTGGCGTGTATCCTTCGCTTTGCATTGAAGATAACCTTCTTAGCGAGGCTCAAATACCGTTCCTGCTTTTCCTGTTCTCGGCTGTCGAGAAATGCCTGTACTTCAGCGTGTGCGGCCTTGACCTGCTCGTTTATCCGGTCGTTGATTGCCTTTGCCTTCGCTTCATAATCTGACTGGATACGCTCCCATTCAGATGAATCGGCCTTTGCTATAGCCGTTTCCACCTCGTTTTTAAGCTCGGCCAGAGCTTTGGACCGCATTTTGTCAGCGTCTTTTTGTATGGCTTTTCTTACGCGGCTGGCATTGGAGTGTTCCTGTCCTTTTCCAACCTTCTCAAGCCCCTTCGTGTGCTTGTGCCACCACTCTTCGGATTTATCGCCCCTGACCTCGGACGTCGTCTTGTCAGCATACTCAGGGAACCTCTGTTCCATTATGCGGATTATGGCTTCCTTTTGCTCTTCTATGGGCCTGTCTCCCATCGTCGAGTTTACGAATTCTGCCACGGCATCAATGGCGTCCGGTGGAGTTAGATTTTCCTGTGAAAGAAACTCTTGAAGTTGCTGTTCGGTTATCCTCGGTTGTGGCGCCTGTTGGTATGCTTCAGGGGACATTATTTCCTTTAATGCAGTATCGGCTTGCTGCTCAGTCATGTCGACCTGCGATCTATCTCTGGCGATCATGTCCGTCTGTCCCACGGCGGGGGGGCTACCCGCTCTGTCCTGCGGGTAATAAATCTCCTGCTCCGGGAATTCCCGGAAGCCAAATCTGTTTCCGTCCTTCTCTTGCAACAGGCGAACTTGCCGCTCTGCTTCCCGCTGTGCCTCAAAGTCCGTCAATCCATACTGCTGCACCAGCACATTAGCGTACTCGACCATCGCATTCTGAATCGCCTGCACCGACTTGACCTTATCGAGCTTGCCGACCTTGACCGTCTCCGGAATCTTGTCGATAAACGGCTTGATCGGGAACTGCTCTCCGATCTCTATCACCTGCTTGCTGCGCTCGACGGCCTGTGTTGCTCGGTCGACGGCTTGCTGCTCAGTCATATCGCCTTGTAATTGCGGTTGCTCAGCAGGTAAGCTCTTGCCGCGAATCATATTTCGCAGTATGCTAATTCTCTCATTAGCAAGGGCGGCGGTCTCTTCCTGGCCAGGCAATACATCTCCAAATGGGTCAAGCGTCTTTTGTAGAACCGTTTGCCAGTAAGATAATTCCTTAGTCAATGAATCTTCCTCTAATCTTCCGCCTGATTTAATAATAGATTGAATAACATCATTGAAATTATCATCAGTGACAAGTTCTTTATGTTTATTTCCGTATTTATCCCAAAACTCAATAACACGCCTGCCGCCGCTACTTCCTTTAATTTTGCGTTCAATCTCAGCACGATTAGCCGCTGCATATTGCTCAGGAGAAACACCAAACGGCAATCCTTTAGGCTGCATGTCGCGCAGCGCCTGCTGTTTGGCGAATGTGGAGTTTATATAGCCTGGAATCTGCATCAGCGCCTGCAGGGTGTGTTTGCCGTCCCAGTCATTGAGCTGGGACTGGTGCAGAATGCGCACGATGAGCGCGTCGGTTTCCTGCCGCTTTTCTTCTTCGGCGCGCAGCCGGTCGGCCTCTTTGGCTTCTCGCCGTCGTTCGATAAACCGGCCGATCCCCTGCCCGATGCCGGAGGCGATCTGCATATCCAGTCGGCCATCGTCGGTTAAGTCGTATGAACCTGCAAGTCGGGGCATAAGTGATATCCTTTCGTTAAAATAACATGCCGGACAAAATCGTGGCGCCAATCGCGAAATCGGTCAGACCGCCGCCGGTCTGGACGCCGGCATATCGCTGCTCGTTCAACAGGGCACTGGCGATATTGGCCTGATAGGTGTACGGTGCCATCAGGTTTTGTATAGCCTGCTGGTACAGGGCGTCCAGCCGATGCTGTTCAAGCTGGCGCGGCATGGCGGCCAGGTCGGACGTGCGCGCCATCGTGTCGATCTGCTGGCCGCGCAGGGCGGGCAGCGCCCCGGCGGCGTGGGTCTGGCGGTCGCGTTCCCGTTCATACAGATCGCCCAGTGCCTGCAGGATCAGGCTGTCGTATTCGGCGCCGGTGCGGGACTGGATGCCTGTCACTGGGGTGCTTCGGGCCATACCGGCCTTCTGGGCGGCACGGGCGACGTCCTGCTGGCTGCGTCTTCGCATAGCGTCGGCCTCCTGACGAAAGCCCTCATAGGCCGGACTGGTGCGGGGATCGTATCCACCACCCAGAACGTCGCGGTAGTAGGACGCCGCGGTGCTGTAGTCCTGTCCGGAGGCGCTCTGGAAATTGCCCAGTTCACCTTGAATCTGCTGCTCTGTCGGGGTCAGGTCGGCTGTCCCCTGGAGCGGAGCCTGGAAGTCCTGCTGGTACAGACTTTGAAGCCAGTTGCGGGCGGTTGTCTGTTCCGGCGTTGACGGAATCAACTTGAACTTGAGTTTTTTGCTTTTTGTAAATAAGCCCATCGTTATGCCTCTAAATCAGCTACACGGGTTTCGATTGATTGTAAACGCTGCTCCAGACGTGTCAGGTCGGTATGGATATAGCGAAACATCCTGTCCAGTTCGCGGATCAGTTTCTCGTTGTCATCGCCGGAAGACGATAGGGTGGTCGTCGGCATGTGAAAGGTTTTGGGTGTCTTTGGCATCAGCGTTCTCCTGCGAGAAGATAGTCAAACTCAATCCCCAGAAACCGGAACGGGCGGGTGGACTCGATTTTAATCAAAAATCGTTTGGCGCGAAAATCGACGGCAAACCGTTTAATCAGTACGTCGTGGGTCTGTTCGGATACGGTGATCGTCCCTGCCGGCTGCCAATCAACCTCGTCGTCTCGCTTGATTGACAGGGTTAATGCTTCGTCGCCTTCTTTCTGGAGCCAGACCTGCATCGCCAGCAGGCGTTTGTACCAGCGGAGCAGCTGCAAGTCGCCCAGGTCGGTTGTGAGAACGAAATACGAGGTGTACGGTTCGTTGTTGTCGTGGTAGGCGGCGTGCGACAGATAACAGCGGTTGTCGTACCCGGCGCAGATATCCAGCGGCCATCCCTGGACGCCTTCCGGCGAATCCCACGATGGCCAGCTCCACTCGTCCCACTGGCTGAACGGCAGCGCATCCCAGGTCATGGTCTCTGATTCGCGGTAATGACCGAAGGCCGAGACCGCCAAATCCAGACGGCTCCAGATGCCCTGCTTATAGCAGAATACCACATTGTTGCCGTCGGCGTCGGCCCCGTAGGGAACGGCCCACCAGAGTTCGCCGTATTCGGCGATAAATACAGAGCGAATTCCTTTTTGCAGTGTTTTGTCCTGAACCAGATTGCGCAGGTCGTCGCCCAGCGGACGGGAGATAATGCCGCTGTCCACCTCGCGAAACGTCATATCGCTGGCATAGAAATAGAGATTGCCGTCCGCATCGTTGATGATCGAGTCGGGCGAAACCGACCCGATTCCGACGTTGTAACTGCGGCTGTTAAAGATCAGCTCGGTGCCGGTGTACCAGAACAATCGGATGGATTTGTCCTTGAAGACATACAGAATATCGCCCTTTTGGCCGAATCCGCCGTCGATTACTCCGTTGCCGTCCACGTATGCGGCGCCGGCGTCGGTGCCTTCGACGTCCTGCCGCCAGTCTTCGTGATCGTCCAGGTTTGACCAGATTAGACCGTTGTAGAAGTTTTCTCCGGAACTGAGCGAATAGTTCCCGAAAACGACGTGGGATTCGAACGTTGTAACGAATTTGGCGCGGCTGACCGTGGTCGGTGTCGATTCGTTGTCGATGGCGGTCGATAGCGTGCTGAAGGATGATTCGGCCACCGTGCCGTCCCAGACGACGGGGGCATCCTGATTGTTGGTGGCGATCAGGCGGCCGTAAAACGAGGTAGCCGACCAGTGGTCGGTTTCCTTGCCGGTAAATGCGGTGATCCACGCCGTGGTCACGGTGTTCCACAAATAAATTGATGTCGGCGTAAACGCGAACAGGTACAGGGTGTTTTCATCGTCCAGCAGGTCGAAAAACCGAAGGACAGGCCCCGCATCGGGGACGGGAACGTGCATAAACGCCGCCTCGTTGGGGTCGGTCTCCAGACCGTCGGTGTAGAGGGCTACCCGCGGCCCCGGCTCGAATCCGCCGCCCGGCGACGGCTGGGGATAGCCGAATATCTGGCCGCCGGTGGCCGTCAGGACGGTGCGGTCGGTGTTGCTGTCGTAGGCGACATCGATAGCGGTGTAGGTGTCGTGGTATCCATTGCCTACATCAAACAGGACGATATCGCTGCCGTCAGGGATGGACGGGGTAATATCGCCGCTGACATAGATAATATCCGAGGACGGCGAACAGGCAAAGCTTCGCCGCATAAACATCTTGCGGCGCAGTTTGGCTGTTTGGATTTCGCCGTGCCAGTAGCGGATGTTTTCGGCGTCTGGAGTGAAGGCCTTGTCCAGAAGGACGGACGGAAAGTCCTTGCGCAACCCCAAGACCGGACTGTATATGCCAAAGTGTTTCATGTTATAAGTTCCATGCAATAATTCGTGCATACGCACTGGTCGGCGTCCATAGTTTTCCATCTTCGTCCCGGGTGCAGCAGATTGACGATATGCCGGTTCGGATCTTAATCTGGGACGCAGTTACCAGGCAAATGTCGGTACTTCTTGAGTGATAACCGGTGTCGCCGGACCCGTCAAACCCCTGGCTGTTTGAGCCGTTTGCACTGGCACGCTTTCCGGTACCGTCGGCATTCTCTGCAATGTAAGCAAGGACAACATCGGGGGTCGAACCAAGACCGTGCGACTTGGTGTAGAGCTTGTTATTTGAAACAGCAAACCATCCGCTGTCATAAACGGTGTGCTTTTCTGTGATCGCATCATCAACATATTTCTTTGTTGCCGCGTCCTGATCGTCGGTCGGGTCGGCGATATTTTTCACCTGCCGTCTGCCGCCGGTGGCCGTGCCGACCTCGACGTGTGATTCGCGGGTCAGTTTGAGGATGCTGACAAAATCCGAATCGTCGTCTTTACGGCCTTGGATCGTCAGCACGTCGTCGGACGACTGAATCCGCCAGCGTCCGGCGGGCGCCGACTGGTCGGCCTCCTGAATATTGATCTGCGGCAGGTTGTTTTTCAGCAGGATATTGGACAGACCGCCGTTGTCGGTCAGCTGGATTTCATTACCCGCCGCGTCGCGAAAATGCAGTTCAGGTGTGCCGGAGACGGTTTTGGTGTACAAAATCCCCTCATCACTGGCGCCCAGCGACGGCGTGGCGTCCATCGCCAGACGGAATGTGATCTGGTTGTGTTTGCCGCCGTCGTCGTCGTCGTAATCTTTGCCGGTCGGTATGCCGGAAAAATCCGCCTCGATGAAATGGTCGGTTCCCAGCCATTCAATTACGGCACGGGCCAGGGCACGGATAACATCGTCGCCCATACGCGGGCTGTCGCTTCCCTGCGGCTTATGGGTGGATATAGGATAGATTTTAGCCATTGGAACGAGTCTCCTCTGTCGGGGTTTGTCGAACCTGCTGGATGCGTTCGCGGGCGATTCTCAGGTTTTCTTCCAGCTGCTCCAATGCGTCGGCCTGACGGGTCAGCCACTGGGCTCGGTTCAAAATGGTCAACGGGTTGAAGGTATCGCCGACCGTCGGCTGGCCGGTGCCGCTTAGCCGCATCGCTTCGTCGCGGGAGATGTCGGCAATAAATCCGTCGGGTGTGGATGCAATCAGTTTCATCTTACAGCCTCATCGGTAAAGGGCGCACGGTCGGCGCGGTGTGTTCGTAGCCGGCCAGTCGGCGCAGTTCCAGTTCGTAGCGTATTCGCATGCGGTCTGCGTGTTCGTTCAGCTCGTAATTTTCGTACAGTTTCGACGCCGTTCCGTACACAATCGCCGACGTGAACCGATCCGGAAGCAGGATATGATCCATATCCGCCGGATGCAGGCGGGCATAATACAGGGTGTACGTTGTGTCGGCGTTGACGGCGGGATAAAACGCCAGTGTATTCTGACGGTCGATATACCCACGCCGCGTCTGGTTTATATACTCGTGCCAGGTCAGCGGCGGCAGGTCGTCGCCGTCCACGACCAGGGAAAATACTGCGCCCGGCGCCATGTCGTCGGGCTTGGAAACAGACGCATCGCCCGCACTGAGCGTGCCGCCGGTCTGTGTCTTGAGACACAGCGTGCGTTCGGTGATATCGGTCAAGACCGCGTACAGCAGGGTATCGATGGAGGTTTCTTCGCGTCGGGTAATCTGGTTGACGCGATCCAGAATGATCTCCTTGGTCAGTGTTGACAGACTTAATTCGCCGCTATCAATCGGAACGCCGGTGGTGCCGCCGGTACTCATTGCAACAATCCTTGTATCAAGGCCCCGCCCGTCGGCGTGCCGACGGACGGGAGCCGGTTAAAAAAACGGTTAGGTGACAGCGGTGTCCACGATGATACAGCCGAATTCGCTGTCGGCGGTCATACTGGTTACGTTCGCCGAGGAATACCGAGCGACTTTTTTTATACCGTAAATCCAGTTGGTATGAAATCCCCAGCGGGTCTTTTGCCAGTCCAGATGGCCTTCCGTCCAGACGGGCATTTTGCCGTAGGCCAGACAGACCGACTGGGCGCCGAGGAACAGCGACCGTACCATGGTAATGCCGTTGTTCAGGGCTTCGGTGGTGGAATCAAAGTATTCCGGCCCGGTTGTCCCGCCGGCGCCCGTTCGGCGGTGAAGCATCTGGGTCTCAAAGATCGCCACACCGTCCCAGTACGCCAATGCGCCCGAGAAGAACGGGTTGTCCTTGCCGCGGATATAGGCGTTCTGCATCGCCGCTTTCCAGTCGGAATCCGCCCGCAGGGACTTGACCTGGAGCGGATCGACCAGCAGCACATAGACCTCGTCGCCGCCGATTCGAATGGGACGAATCGGCGTGATGTGAGTGCCGTCGGAAGCCACTTCCAGCTTGGCCATGCGTTTGACGGCCTCGATGACCTTTGTTCCCATTAGGCAGCTGGCCGCCGTGGTAACACCGCTGGGGTTTGCCACACGGGTCACTTCGCCCGCGGTGGTCTGGCCGCCGCAATAATATCGCTTGGCGGTTGCCGAACGGGTTGGCGCAACTTGCTGGACGGTGTTTATTTGATTGTTGCCTGCATCCAGCAGCAGGGCCGACGCACCCAAGACCTGGCCGGTAAAGGCGTGCCCTTTCAGGCCGGACAGGGCGTCGATGATCCCGCGTGCCACGATGCGGCCCTTCCATTCGGACAGGGCGTCTTTGGCCTCGGTGCGCAGATTCATGGCCGCCGATTTCTCGGTCATATTACCGGCCAGCTGGACGGAATGACCGTGTTCGTGGATTTCCAGGGCGAAACTGTCAAAGTTCATTCCCTCTTCATTGCCCTCGTAGGTGCCGTCATCGGTCTGGCCGGTGCCGGTCAGGAGATTGCGAATACCGAAGGTGACTTTGTCGCCCTGTACTTTGGCCAAATCCATTTTGACCTGAATGATAGCGTCCGAGCCTTTGCCCATAAATCGGGTCAGCGGGTTTTTCTCGAACGCCTCTTTGAACGTCTTTTGACCCCAATACTGCGGAATCAGTGCCGGATTGGATGCGGCACCGCCGGGGGTCGTGCTAACACGTGTAAAACTTGTTGCCATAACGGGTCCTTTCTATCCTACTTGAAAATCGAGTCAAACAAGGCTTCCGGAGACATAGTTTCGTCCGGTTCCTGCGATTTTTGTTCGGAAGACAAAGTGGTTTCTATTTGGGTTGTCTTCTTGGGAACAGGCAGTTCGATCCCCAGTAATGACAATTTCTGTTTGGCCGCCAGGTACAGGGCCTTGGCGGGGTCTTTGGCCTGATACGCTTCGCTGCGATCCGCTTTGGTCAGGACATCTTCTTTCAGCGCGGCTTCAACGACGGTGTCGTAGTCTGGAACACGGGAGCGGAACGCCTGTTCACAGGCCAACAGCCGTGACTTGACCTGTTCCGCTTCGCGGATGCGGGAAATTTCCTGATCCTTTTGCTTCAGCGCCTCCTGGATAGCCCGGGCGGCCAATCGGCGGGCCTGAGCGACGGTAAGAAATTCCTCGTCGTCCAGATCGTCGTCGCTGTCGGGCTTGTCGACTTTCTCGCGAAGACGTTCCAGTTCCTCTTCCAGTTCACGGCGTCGCTGACGTTCCCGCTGAAGGGCATACCGAGAATCCGGGACAAACTGCTTGCCGGTCTCGGTCGTGTCGTCCGATGCGTCCGTCTTGCTGTCCTGGCCGTCTTCTTCGTCGGCATTGACCAGCCAGGATTTCTGCTGCGATTCCGTCTCCGCTTCGGCGGAGGCGTCTTCGGTCGATGACGGCTCGGCGTCGGTCGTGGCCTCGGCGGGTTCCTGCTCTGCCGTTGTCGTGTCGTTGTCGGCGGCGTGTTCGTCGATGTCGCCGACCGGATCGGTGTCCACGTTCAGGTTGTCATCAAAGAGTTCGTCTGCTTTCATGGTACTGTTCCTTTCCTTGTGTGGCGTACTCTCTCGCCCAGAGTTCGGCGTATTCTCCCGCCGATGGAGTTCGGCATACACTCTTGCCGGAAGAGACAATGGGCGCAAAAAAAGCGGGCGTGTAGATGGTGTAGGCACCTACACTGCCCGCTTGATTTGCCTTGCGTCCCGTCGCGGTTGGCCGACCGGTCGGGGAACCCATTATTCAGTTTTTAGTGCTGTGTTTTGTTTTTGATTTTCAACATCAGTTCGCATAAATCCAGAATGTCCAGTGTATGAAAATGACGGCATACCACGTCAGGGTCAACCCAGATGTCGAATCCGGCCTGTCGAATTTGATCGCAGAAATAGAAATCTTCGCCCTGCGTAAACGCGGTTATATCGTCGTTCCAGATTGTTTTCTGATACGGTGGGCTGAGTTTTTCCAGCACACGCCGTCTGAGTAAAATGGTCGTTCCGCCGACCGCCAGACAGGTAAACGGTTTGGTAGGCATTTCTTCCAGTTCCAGATGACGGACAAGCCCGCCTTCGAACATACATTTGACATTCCAGGTGAAATGCTGGGACTGTTTCCAGTAAATCGGTGTGATACCGGCCACCACGTCCTTGTTATGGGACAGGAGTTTTTCGATGGCGTATGGATTAACCGGCACGGTATCGGCGTCCAGAAACATTAAATGCGTAAACCGTTTGTATTCTGGCTGGTTCAGAAAATCGTGGATAATGGTATTGCGTACAGTTTCCGGCACGCGCCCGTGTTTGGATTCGCGCACGGCGATATGGCGAAACGCCGCGGCCTCGCAGAACCCGCTGAGCAGGTCGTTGATCTCGCGGGTCTTGATGGGCACGGGAACGGCGATCAGAACCGCTGGTTTTCGGGCTGTCCGTGTGCGTTTTTTAAGTGTCGCCATAGGCCCCCCATTTCTCAAAAAAACGGTGCTTGTCATCGCTGAACGTACGCGCTCCGCGGCGATACACCGAATCGAACGGCTCTCCGGTCTTCAGCGGGTGTCGGTGGTCAAAGGCAACCGCACTGCCTGGGATGCGGATCAGCTCCTGCTGTTGTTCGGTTCGCAGCTTGAAATCATTGTCAACCCAGTTGTGGGAAAACCGCTCGTCAAAGATCGATTGATAACGGTCATACCAGGCGCGGGTAAGGACGGGATGGGTCGGCAGCGCATTGAACAAGGTATCGTCAACCCAGAACACTTTGCCGGGGTGGTTTTCTGCCCAGTCGGCCAGCCGGTTAATCCCGTTGAGGGGAAACAGATCGTCTGCGCCGCAGATGTATATCGTCCAGTCGCCCGAGGCGGCCAGCCGGTTGTGATTGACGGCGAACGAGGTGTAGGGGCCGGTCAGGACGCGGTCGGCCAGCGGGGCCACCTGCTGCCGAGTGGCCGTGTCCCAGGTATAAACCCAGACAGCGACACCGGCGTCTTTCCACGCACGCACGCAATCCGCCGCTTTATGCGGTCGATAGCCNGTNGGGATTCCGATTACCATATCAGCATCCTAAAACGCATGTCGGCAATGATAAACATACAGGGTCTCATCAATAAACACTTCCGATTTCAATAACGGCTGAATTTGGTCGGCATACACACGATCTTCACACGTAGAGACATCGGCGAACACAACCTGCTCTGCAATCGAACGTCGTACAGGATTCATAATCCAGATGGGCCGGTAAAACACATCCGCCTCAGTCCGAATCGTGTTGGCCTTCGAATAGTGCACTTTTTTTGATTGGCTGCCGTGCCGAATACACCCCCAGTAGCCTACACAGTCCGGCTCGGTCTCAAGGGCGTCCAGTATGCGTTTGACAAACACGTCAGAAACGGTATCGTCGTCGTCCAGATAACATATATAGTCGCCGTGCGCTCGGCAGAGCAGATGTTCTCGTTTTTTGCCGATGCTCAAGTGCCGCTGATCGATGGCCGTCAGCACTTCGAGGCGGCGATCCGCCTGGTGTGCCAGTGACCCCAGCAGTCGCATCAGCAGGGAATGTCGTTCAAACAGACTGGCAATCAGGATGCTAAGCCTCATGCGGCACCCCCTTGCAGTGCGGCGGCGGGCGGCGGTGCGCTTTGGGCCTGCCGAAGTCGGGCGATGATTTCGTCTTTATTGGGCAGGTCGGTCGCCTCGATGAAGATATCCGGCGGGATAATGCCGTATTTCTCCTGAATGGCTTCCAGTTCGGCGAATGTGGACAGGCGGGACGTCGGCGACGAAGGCGACGTGGTAATGGTTAGGCTATAGTCGGACAGATAGGCGTCTTTGAGTTCCTGCATCAGAAGCGATACGGCAAACTCGCGCACTGCGTCGTCGAGCGTCTCGCGCAGCTGAGGGTATTCCTGCGCGTACATCCGGGCGCCACGGAGACCGGCTTCCACCTGGTCAAGGACATTCGGCAAATCGTCCGGACGAATCTGTGCCATTGCCTCCGGCGGGATGGACGGGAGCGGCTGCGGGACGGGCAGTCCGCCGCCGATGTGGGTCATCAGTATCTGTTCGGCTTCGCGGAGATGTTTTTGGCTGAGCAGTCCCGACTGGCCGATAACCGCCTCGATTTCCTCGTCGGTGTACACGTCCAGATGCTGGATGCACTTCAGCATAAACTGACCCAGTTTTTCCAGTGTGTGATAAAAATTGGCAAAAATCGTTTCAACGGAGATACGCCCCTGCTGCTGTTTCAGGATCAGAGCACGTCCGCTTTCGGCACGAGCGGTCTCGTAGCCGTGGGTGGCATCGTTCAGGCCTGACACTTCTTTGACATCCATGCTCGACTGTTCGCCCAGCAGGAAATGATCGCTGAGCCGGCTGGGTTCGATTTTTTCAACCTTGCCGCCGTATTCAGATTCATCGATAATCAGACCCGGTACTGCGCCGTAGTTCCGAAGCTTGTTGACCGCCTGTTTGTTGGAACCGTCGGCGATCTTCCAGCCGCCGTTGACCGTCTGGTTAAGGTGGCGGGTCGCCTGAGTGCGGTTGATGTTCTCTTCCTTGTTCAGGGATCGAATGGAGTCAAGCACGCCGAATACATATCCGTTGTCAAAATGCGGGGCAAACCGGAAAACCGGGAACCCGGTGATCCGGTCGCCGAATGGGTTGACGGTATCCTCGGCCAGCAGATCGCCGATCAGGACGCTTTTGTGCAGGCGATAGGTAATAACGTCCTGTACGGTGATGGTGTTGTCCTGCTTGGCCAGTTGGCGGGCCTTGCGCATGTCGGCTTCGTTTTGGAGTGTTTCGGTTTTCAGATGCTGTTTGCTGGTTACACGAAGCCCTTTGACCGGCTCTTTCCAGTAAATCGTGCGCACTTTATACCGATACCGGCCCGTTTCTTCGTCGTATTCGGTGTGGTCTTCGCAGAGGGTGTCAACCACGCTGGACAGGTAGTCATCATACCCCATTGGCTGGTTCAGCCGGTCGTGAAGGTCGGGATACAGGAGATTGATCTCTTCTTTGTCTCTCCATTTCCTGAGAATGACATATTTCGTATCCTTTTCCAAGTCATAGTATTTCGCGTCCGGATCAAGTGAAACATCCAGTGATTCGTACACATCCAGCTCAAACTGGCCGCCGTCGGTCTTGTTCGGATCGATGGTCAATTCGATGTACGATTCGTTTTCAATCACCCCCAGCCTGAACAAATCCACATAAAGCCGTTCTGCGCCGGCGGCGTTTTGGGCGTGTTTAATGATTTCGGACAGGACTTTGGCGACGGCCTCGGACCCGCGTCGATTGGGGCGAACGATAATATCCTGTTTGGACTGAATATAAAGACCGGTAATTAGTCGGACGGTCGGCAGACAGCGGTTGATTGTAATGGGTTCGACCCCGTTTTTGCGGTAGATTTCCCATTCTTCACGTGTCCATTGGGCGCCACGGTAAAAATCCTGGTTCAAAGCGGCACGATGAAGCTTGTCGGACTGACGTGATGAGGTCTCCGTGTGCTGAATATATTCCTTGCATCGCGCTAAAATTGCGTTTCGTTTTTCGTCGGTCAATCGTGTGGGTACGCCGTAACTCATCAGGCTACTCCCGCAATTAAAATGCTGTCGGGGACATAGACCCCTCTCTGGTTATCGTGTCGGGCAATATAATCCTGGCTAACCGCCGGTACTTTCGGCAGGGCATACAGGCCGATTAAAAAGGCGTCCGCGCGGTCTGTGGACTCGCCCAGACGCTCTTTGATGCTTTCCTTCGGTTCCACCAGGATCTTGCCGTTTCGGTATTTATAGGTGGGTGCTGTGAGCTGACGGATCAGCACGGGGTCTTGATGGGTCATCCGAATCTGCTTCTGGCTGAACAGGCGGGCGGCATTCCACCACATTTCGGCACGCACATTGTAAAAGCGAACCGCGCTGGTTTCCTGCTGCGGCTTGCTTGCGGAATTTACCGGAATAACACGTGTTCCCATTGCCTTGAGTTTGTCAATCACGCCGGCGGCAATCGGACAGTCGTCAATGGCCACCGGACAGCGGTTGCGTTCGACACTTAAGATGTGCAGCATATTGGCAGTGTATTCGGTGTCCTTTTGACTGAACATCTTGGCCTCGATGATCTCTGTATTCCGCATAAAATAAATCACGGTTTCATCGTCGCCAAAACGCGCCACATCGCAGGCCAGCAGCTCGCGCTGTTCGTGTTCGACCACGTGGCGATTGGCTGCTTCTTCAACCCATCGCTGTTTGATGATCTGGTCGGCTCCGTCCAGCTCGTCCCATTTGCCGTGCAGATAGGCCGCCAGCAGTTCGGGACGATGGCCGAACGCCTTGGTCAGGGTCTCGGTGTAGTTTTCCGGCAGGTAGGGATTGTCGTCGGGCAACGCCTGGACAAAATAATCGTGCGGCCCGGGGTTTGTTAAAAAACGCTGCTTCAGCCAGCAATTGCCCGGATTGGCTGTCCAGAGTCCTTTGTATTTCAGCGGTTTGCCGTCGATGGTCAGACGACGCGACCCCATCAAGACCGAAACATCGTCAATATCGGTTTCCTCGGCCTGATCCACGGCGATAAAGCCGTATTCGGCTGAGTTGAATTTATTGATGTTTTCCTGTCGGTCTAAACCGCCGAAATCCACCGCAACACAACCCCGAATCAAAATGTGTTTGGCGTCTTTGCCGCTGCCGGAACGAATCTGATATTCACTGGCCGGAATAATACGGCGCCAGGTATTCAGGGTTGTCCCGGTAAAATCGACGGCCTGCTTTCGCCCGATCCAGCCGACGTGAAGGGGGTGTTCGCTGGGTTTTAACCCGAACCGTTCAGCGATCGCGCACGACCAGAGAAAGACCCACGCGCAGAGAAAATGCGACTTGCCGCCGCCTTTGGCGCCGCCATACAGGACATCGACCTCGGCTGCCGGTGTGTTGAGCCGAAGATACGCTTCGCTTTGCCTGTCAGTCAACGTGGGGTTGAATATCGGTTTCATTGAATTCTTTGCTTTTGGTTACTGTATCGCTTAAAACAACAGTAATTCCCTGTCCGGACAGATTGACGTGCTGCGTGGCGCGTCCGCTGATCAGGGCTTCACGGTCGCCGTAGGTCTTTTCAATAGAACACAGATCTCGTACTGTTATGGCTTCGCCGGATTCCAGCCGTTTGATTATCTCGGAACGGCCCAAACTCAGGATACGACGGCAGTCGGCCATTTCTTTGGTTAACGTGTTTTCTTTGTGCTCTCGAACCGCCTGCCTGTAATCCGCGAAATCCGCCTGCTTCATCCAGTTTCGCAGCTGTTCAGGGTGAACTTTCTGCTGGGTTATTCTGCTGACCTCGATGGCGATATCGGCCAGCGGGAGACCCTGGGCATATAGATGACGCGCGTACTGTGCCCATTGCCGATGCTGCTCGGACGGCGTTTCGCAAAACAACTGACTGATTTTAGGGTCGGGCGGTTGCATTATTTGATTTCCACGACTTTGATGCGATTGCCGCCCATGGGAAGCAGGGACGGATTGTATGTCGAGCGTTCGCCTGCATCCTTTCGGGCGTATCCAAGGGTAACGCCGCCGCAGACAATACCAATCAGAATATTGTCCTGGTGGGCCTTGTCTGGAATCGGCAAATAAAACATATCGGACACCGGATTGACGGCAATCTCGTCCGACAGGGCGTTGGCCGGATCAATAGCCGATGCGCCCTCGGTGGCAGCCCAGTCTTCGGTGTCCTGAAAGTCATAACATTCGATTGTGTCGCCGATCTGTCGAACCAGTCGAATCTTGATCGGGCTGGTTAGCCCCAGATTGATCCATTGTGCCGTGTTGCCTAACAGTACATTAACCATAATTTTTATCTCCGTTTATTCGCTGACTGTTTCAATGTCTGGATTATTGAAAGTATAACCCGCCTTCTGGCACACGAAATAATATGTGCCGGGGTCAAGGTAAAAGGTGCATACACCGAAATTATTGGTGGCAGAACGGGCAATCAGCGTCGTCAATCCTGAATTGCTGTACACCCAGACGCGGACATCGGGAATAGGCGATTCATTTTCATCTCGAACGGTGTACGTGTATTGTGTGCTGCCCGTCCCCTCGGCCAAACGTGAAATCTCCTCGGCGTCCAGTACACCGGCGACCACCTGGTCGGCCATTGCTTCGATGTCTTCAGGCGAAATCTCGGCGTTGGCTGTGGCCTCAGCCAGTATTTTTGTCGGCGACTCAGCGTTGAAATTCATCTTGTCGGTCTGAGCCTTGACGGCCTCTGCCGTTGCCTGGTCGGCGATGCTGCCGGTCGGCAGTTTGCCGTAGATCGCGGCGATCTCGCTGTCTTTTGTACCCGCCGTTAGCGTCCGCGATACCGCACCCCAGACCGCAGCGGCGGTATCAGCGACCAGCGTGCCGAAGCTGCTCAGCGTCCGTGTGGTGGCCGCCCAGACCGCATCAGCGATACTGCTGCGCTCGCCCGTCGTCAGAGCATAGCCGGTCTTGTCGTTATTGGTCGTTACGGTTACGCTTGATCCGTCAATATCATTGAGGTCATCCAGCCTGTTTTTGGTGCCTGCAATCTCTACCTTTTCGGTCGCCGGATCAAAATCGTGTAACGCCGCAATCTCGGCACTGGTCGCCAGACCGCTGACGTCGGCCTTGCAGTCATCGACATTGTTAACGGTGACCTTGCCGGTGGTCTCGGTGATTGCCAGATCGCCAAAATGAGCCGGCGCGGCATTAGCCGCAAGTCGCGATGTGATGGTCGCGTCCAGACGGCCCAGGCCAAGAGCACTCGCATCGTCCGGATCAAACGCCACGACACGCCCCTCAACTACGCATTGATCCGCGCCGGTGGCGGTGGCCTTAATAACCACGGGCCCTAACGTATCCACATCACCCGCCCCGAACGTATAAGCATACAAGCCATCCTCAAGCTCTGCGACCGAGCCTGCGCCGGCGGCAAACGCGCCGCCGTTTTTGGACACGCGCACCGTCAGCGTCAGTCCGGTCTCAGGCGACACGTGGTCGCTGTCATCGACCATATACAGGATGACTTTTTTGTTTGTTATATCTTTGTGGTATAATCGCATTATTATAAGCCTCCAAACACGCGAGAGAGACTCACACCCCCGCCACCACCGCCAGACCCCTCATACGTCGCGATCGGTTGGAGAGTATCCCAGTCGTAAGCCATCTGGACTGGGAACCCAGCCGCCCGAAGCAACGCACCCCCGCCGGGATCGTTATTAATTGTGAAATCGCCTCCGCTGTAATCCACAAACGGACTGGCCGTCAGCACAATATCATCAAACAGGCGGAGCTTGTTAACCAGCCGACTCGATGTAACATGACCGATCGCGTTGGCATACGCCACAACGACCGCCGCGTTAGCCACGTCGCCGACAATCCCGTTGGTTACATCCCAGATGATATTATGATCAACACAGCGGAACCCAGAGGAAGCTAGTGCCGCATCGCTGACATCAATCCCATCAACACAGTCATACACGATATTATGACTTACTGAGTAACCGTGTGACCACGTCCCGGCAACGTGGATGCCCGTGCCGGACGGAGCGGATACCAGACAGTGAGCAACAAACGCACCGCCGTAGTCTGCGCCGTTATCAATCGCATAAGGCCCTGAGCCGGACACCGCCCGACACAATCGCGCCGCGCCGCGACGTATATGCATTGCCGAGCCATTGGCGCTCGTAAAATCACAACACAATGCAAGCCCGCCGGAGCGATACAGATAGACGCCACGTCCAAAGGCTGCCTCGCCGCGACAGCGATACAACAGACCGCCCTGACCGCCGTTAAAATAGTAGCAGTCAGCGTATGACGCTGCCACGCCATCAAACCCGATAATGGCGACCATATTAGCGGTTACTTTTATCCCCCCGGAAAACGCAAACAGACCGCCGTCGCCGGGCGACGCCGCGTAGCCCCGCAGAACCAACGGAGCCGTTAGGGTTGCGTGCTCGGAAATAGTGACAGAGCCGCCGCTGAAACTGTATCGGCCTGTGCCGGATAACCGCTTGCAATGCAGCGTAACGCCGTCCTGCGGATCGCCGAGGCTATAAATGTCGGCAATCTCGCTGACGGCGTGCTCTATCGTCTCCCACGCCAACGCCTCGGTTGTACCATCATTGAGGTCGCTGCCGTCATTGGGATCAACATATCGCTCAATTATCGCCATCTTATCCCACCCTTAGCGGTCTGACACACGGCTTGCTGATAATCTGTGCCTTGCCCACCTGACCCAGCTCGGCTTGCAGTGATTCAAGGATCGCAATCAAGTTAACACAGTCATTGGCTGTCAACCGGCTGATCCCTTCGGCCTCGCGTCCGTCGTCAATCGTCGTAGACAGATCGGCGGTCAACTCCGCTCCGATACCACTGTGCCACTGGAGCAATGCCGCGTCGATTTCGGCCTTCAGGCCCCTGAGCTTTTCGGCCATCGGCCTGACCTGCTCGTTTGTATATTTAACGACTTCTTTTGAGCTCATCTCATTAACTCCTAATCACACATCCACTCGTTTTGTATTAGTTCCGCCACTGCCGCCAGGCCGTGCGGCTCACGCGCCGGCCAGTATCTTGCAAGCACGGCTAAGTCCTTATAGTTGACAATCCCGTCTCGGTGTATGTCGCCGTAATACGTACTGTAGCACCGCGTCGTGTCCCACGTCCGCAGCCAGTTATCCGCAATCGCTGTTAGCCATTCGTGTGGCGTCCGGTTGACGCCAAACTCCAGATACCCGTATGCCTTGCCGTCGCGAAACTCTTGATAATGGTCAGGCTGGACGACGCGGAGCCGTCCATCGTCCAGCCGCCGCGTATAATGCGGCCAGACGCTCGATAAACATAACACAATGACAAAGAGCACGCTCATTTTTATCATCCAATAAACCCGCGTCCGCCGATAAACCCCGCCGCGCCGGAGGTGGAGGACTTAACGCCAATACCTGTACCGATTCCCACCGGTGACTGTTGTGTATAATTGTTCACGTTAGCAACATTTCGCAAAAATGGAAATCGCTGCAAAATCACGGCATCAGTTAATCCGATATTAGTCGCCGCCCAGGTCCATCTGTTTTGATAGTCGGCTTGCAACCCTGTCGTGTAAAAATTGTACCCATTATTCACAGTCACACCCGCAGTAGAATTTCGCTGGAAGCTGCCGCTCCCGATAACGATGTTGCGATAAATATTCTGCGTGTTTGCGGTTGTGTTATAAATATAACCATATGTCGCAGCGCTGGCATGTTTGGCATAAAATACATTGTCTGTGATATTGGTTGTAGCCGATATCCATGTGGCCAGATTCTTGGCAGTCGATTCGTCACTAAAAACTAAATTACCGACCACATTCAATAGCGTCAGCGTTCCAGTCGATGATATTTCGCCCAAACAGTTTGTAGCCTCTCCTCGATTAATGACGATATTATTCACAAAATCAAAACGCGGTACAATTCGCCCGGCGTTCGCTGCCATTAAAAAACACCGCAGCGGAGCCGCTGCCGCGTTGATTTTCATGTTGAAAATGTTCTCCGTCATCTCAATTGTTTTGTCGGTATAATCTACCGCCCGTATAGTCATGCCTGACGAGTTTTCAATGTAATTGCCTCGCATCTTCATCGAGCCGGGATTTGAGATACAATAAGCACAATCCTTAACATAGCAATTAAATAAATAAGCTTCGTTGGTCAAGTCGTCGTCGTTACCTATCGGCCCTCCGCTGGTTTTGTTTTCCGCTCCAATATTCTCAAATCGGCAATAAATCGCCGTCGCTACACCCCCGCCGTGCAATGTAATGGCCTGACAAGACTTGCCGACAATGTCATGGAAATAACAGTTTGTCGCGTAAATGACATGAGCAATGCCGCCTGCCCCACTGTCATCTTTGGCACTAATCCCGTCGTTGGCGGCTCCGTAAAACTCACTGCCTTTGGCGTAACACTTGGCCGCCGCCGTAACAGTGTGTATGGTGACCAGATTATGCCCACCGCCATCACTGCCGATTATGCAGTTCTCAATAATTAACGTGCCGTCGGTCATTTCGATTTCCGCTCCCGATCCACTCGCAGCAGCGTTGCTGTTTTTGACAGTCAACCCGATAAATCGCATTGTGCCGGCACTGATTAAATTAAATCCTCCCACATCCGCCGCGACGCCGACAAAATCAATGATGGTGTCTTTGGGGTCTCCGCTGGCGGATGTAAACGTAATGTTAAAGTTGTTCGCGGCGACACCGTTGTAGGCCGCCAATCCAGCGTCCGTAAAGTCGCCACCCGCAACAGAATACGTCCCCGCCGCGAACTGAATCGTGTCGTCTGACGCAATCTCTCCTTCTGCGGCCAAGTCCGCCATCACAACTGATAATTTCGACGGGTTATCACTCGCGTTCAGTGAGACGTCCTCTGCTGCCGTACCCGTACACAGAGCCGCTGGAGCCGTGTATATCGTTGCCATATTTCAGTCCTCTTTATCTATCATTTCCGCCAGCACAGATACCGGCAGAAGATTCTTGGGTAATAACTCACTCGTAACCGTTCTTTTTTCATTCTTCTGTCCTCTCGATCATTTCAATTTCCGCCGTGTCACCTGTATTTTCGGCCAGCCGTCCGCTTTGTGCATCGGCCATTGCCTTCATCCCGATGCGCAATCCTTATACTCTTTGAGATAGCGGCTGAGCCGCTGATGCGCGGCGTCCAGATCGCTGAGGGCCATCAGCACCGTCGCGTCGCCATAGACCGTATCGTGTTTGAGCAGCAGCATCGCCTGCTCAACGTGGATAATCGCATCTTGTATCGACCTGTGCATTATCCGCCGCCCTTCGTCGCAATCGTTACCGCGATACCCAACAGAAATGTTAACACGCTCATCAACAGAGTCGCCCAGTGCGGCAGTCGGTTTTGTATCCGCTCAATCGCCTCCCACTGCCGTAGATCACTGGCCTCCAGACCATAAACCCTTTGGGCCAATTCGATGCCCGCTCCGCACGCCGGTTCGCGGCTCAGCGGCGTGGATGGTTTGCGGTCGCCCGTCGTCATCGATCCAAACTCCTGTCTTCCGTATGCGGCGCAGCATCTCGATAACCTGACGGCCATTGGTGTAGGTCTGAAAACTCTCCAGATAACACACTATGCACTCCATACCGTCGTACTCGACCTTGTTGCCGCATCTGCATTGCGCCATACACGTTATGCTCCATACCTCTATTATCGCATACAAACACAAAAAAAGGTGGCCTCAAAAGAGGCCACCCGTTTGAAAGGAAAAAAAAAATGAAAAATTACTACTGGTTGAGAAACATCAACAGCCGTTGACAGTCGGAGATGGACATACAAACGGAACGCTGGCGACGGACACGCCACCAAAAGCCACGCGACCAGCCCATCTGCCGCATCATCTGTCGCTCTGATTTGCCGTGGCGACGGCAGGCCTGACGGATGTCATCGATGTTGACATCGACCATTGACACCTTGACTTTGATCGCAACATCCTTGCCCATCTTGGACTACATTATATCTTTATGCTCAAGCCTCGTCTATATTATTTGTCCTGCTGCAAAGCGATTTAATCCGCTCTCCTGCTAAAACGTTTCAGTTTGCCCCAGAATCAAAAAACGCAAGTCAACCTTCCCATTGTGCCCATTTTTTCCGTTTTTTGATTCTGGCGTACGCCAGGGGCCTTAAATGGGCCGCCGCGAGGCGACAGCATCGAAGCCGCGCCGGCGCATCGCGCCGGCCAGACGGGTTAGTTCAGTATTGCGCTGACCTGCGGCAATAGTCCCCGCTGCCGGTTCAGTGTGCGCCGGTTCGGTCTTTCGAGATTCCGCTTTCATTCGCGCCAACAGCCACGGCGGCCATTCAGCCAGCGGGGTCGTCGGGGGCGTGACCCAGCGGTACTCTTGCCTGTTCTCGTGAATACTCGGCGATCCGGTCAAGCGCGGCTTGAACTGCCGCGGGATTGAATCGCAGCCGCCCGCGAACATTTAGAAATGGAATCTTTTTTTCTTTTGCCAACTGGCGAATGTACGATTGAGGCAGATTTAACCTCGCCGCTGTCGCTTCCAAACTGTAGTATGTCGTTTCCATACTCACATTTTACGTGAGTACAAGAAGAAAAAAAAATGAATGGTCGGCGTGATACGATAATGAGCCGATAATGATACGATCAACGTTCCGGCCAACGCTTTTTGACCTCTGAACGGCTCACGAAATGAGGGGCATTTCCTTTTTTTCGGACCGAAGGCCGTGTCAAGGGACAATAAAAAAAATTGTCCCCCACATTGTCCCCGCGATAGGGAAAGATGGGGAATTTAGGGGACTTACAAGGAATCCGTTTTATATCCAGAATGACGTGAAAAATCTGCGTTTTTGGCTTAAAATCGGACCTAAATTGGCATTAAGCGGCCCAAAATGCTCCGGTGCAGTTTGCTCTGCCCCCCAGAATGGCCGAGAAGGCCCCTGGTGTGCCCCACAATCGACGATCTCGGCCAGACCCTACCATGG
>JGI24711J26586_10000273_pt1 | contig 39775 bp, 33 predicted proteins | sample BioPla3DNA1_FD_26586 | JGI IMG/M metagenome (IMG submission 26586)
TTTTTTATTTTTTATTTTTTTCTTTTTCTTTTGCAATTTCCCAAAGTTTATCCATTTCTTCTAAAGTCATATCGTTTAATTTCTTATTATTTTTTAATGCTATTTCTTCAATAAATGAAAACCTATTTATAAATTTATTAATAGTTAAATTTAAGGCTTCTTCTTCATTTACATTTAGTTTTCTTGATAAGTTAACACAGGAAAATAATAAATCACCTATCTCTTTCTTTATTTTTTCCTCATTTTTGGTTTTATATACATCTAAAACCTCATTTAACTCTTCTATTACCTTTTTTGCAGTTTCTTCAATATTATCCCAGTCAAAACCTACTTTTGCGGCCTTCTTTTGTACTTTATTAGCTTTAGTTAAAGCAGGTAATGTTTTGGCAATAGCCTTCATTTCTTCTGTAAGGGTATCGTATTTCTTTTCTTTCTTTTTTAACTCATCCCAGTTCTTTAGAACTTCATTTGTATTATTAATTTCCTTTTCTCCAAAAACATGAGGATGTCTATAAACCATTTTTGCTATTATTCCATTCACTACATCTGTAATATTAAAATGCCCCTCTTCATTTCCAATGGAAGCATGGAATACCACATGAAATAATACATCTCCAAGTTCCTCAATCATTCCATCTATCCTATTTTCTTCTATAGCCTCTACAAGCTCATAAGTTTCTTCAATCAATTCATTTTTTATGCTCTTGTGAGTCTGTTCCATATCCCAAGGACATCCATTTTCTCCTCTTAAAGTATCCACCAAATTAACTAGATCATTAAAATCCTTCTTATTATCTTTATCCTTTGGCACATATATAAAAGTCATATTATCTAAATCTTCCTGCTTATCTAACTCATCTATAGCTATTTTTCTTATGACTTCTATTTCTTTTATCCCCGGATTTTTTATTAAATATATTTCTGTTTGTTTATTATAACTATCTAAGAGCTTTTCTTTTAACTCTGCTGCTACTGATTTACTATAAACTTGTGCAATTATAGTAGCTACCCTTTTATCTAAAACTTGATTATTAATATCTGAGGCATCTATGACCATTAAGCCTTCAATTGGATCTATTTTTAAAATTTCTATAAGAGAATCAATGAAACTTACTGCTGGGATAACCTTATAATCAATTTTCTTTTCTTTACATATTTTTATTAGAATAGAAACTGTCTTTTCTGCCATCAATGGGTTTCCAGGAACCCCATATACTACATCTTTAGTTTTTTTATGAACCTTTAATATGTCACTTGCAATTTTCTCATGAATATTATCAATGTCATCACTATTTTCATAATACTCATCAAAGGTTTTGTAATTTTTAATTTTATCTTTGAGAAAACTTATAATAGGATGATGCTTTGTTCTAAAATATATATTTTCTCCCTTTTCTAATAGCTTAGCAGCTCCAATTGTTAAAGCCTCAGGAGAACCAGGCCCTAAACCTATTATTTTTATCATTAGGTCATCTCCTTACTAATTAATTTCTTACTACCCTGCTTTTTATATCTTCAATGGTAAATACCCTTAGTATTAGTATTAATATTATATATATAATAATACCTATAAATATGGATCCCAAGCAAGAAAAACTATTGCTACCAGTCTTTTTTAATAAAGTAATATAGCTAGCTATTACTCCTATAATCATAAAGAGGGATGCTATAAAAGGTTTAATAAAAGTGCTCTTTAAATTGAAATTAACCTTAATCTTTATTTTTAGGGAAATCATATTTAATAGTGTAGCTACTAAGTAAGCTGATATACTGGCTATTACAGCTCCATATATATTTATATTTGGTATAGGGACAAGAATATAGGTTAATATAACTTTTACTATACAACCTATAAATAGATTTATAACAGGTCTTATATAATGGCCTATTGCTTGCATAATAGATGTAGTTGTTTGAGTAACTATTATAAATGGTACTGAAATAGATAAATATTTAAGTATTAAAAAACCTTCTGATCTTCCTGGGAATATAAGCTTCATTATTGGTCCTGCAAGGAAAAATAACCCAAAGGCACAAGGTAAAGCAATTAGAAATGATAATTTAAAAGATAACTGCACCTTATCTTCTAAATCTCTTCTTTTTCGCATAATATAGTTTTCTGCTATTATTGGTATTAGGGAAGTTCCCAGGGCCATTGATAAAGTTAATGGAATATTTATTATAACATTTGCCTTTCCTGTTAATTGGGCATATAAAATTGTTGCTTGTTCAGAATTTAATCCTGATAATAAAAGCTTCTGGGGCACCAATATTGAATCAATTAAGCTCATAATTGTTCCTACTGTTGCCCCTATTGAAATTGGAAGGGATACTCTTAGTATTTCAGTTAAAATTCTGGGATTAGTCTTAACAGGCCCCTTCCACATTTTCCTTTTTACTTTCCTATACTTTGCATAAAGATATGCTGCTCCCATTAAACCACCTGCTGCTGCTCCAAAGGCCGCTCCCCCTGCTGAATATTCTATTCCTTTAGGTAATAATATAACAGCTAGTCCAACTCCTATTACTACCCTTCCTATTTGTTCTAATATTTGAGAAATTCCTGAAGGAGTCATATTTTGAAGTCCCTGAAAAAAGCCCCTGTAGATTGTCATAATGGAAATTATAAAAGGCGCAAAAGAAATCCCTATTAAAGAAAAATAAGCCTTTGAATCCCACTGAACAAATTTTATAATAGGTTTAGCAAATATGAATAGTATAAGAGATGTTCCTATCCCAAGAAACATCATTAAAATTTTTGATTCTTTTAAGATTTCAAATACACCTTTTATATCTCCCTTTGCATTTCTTTCTGATATCATTTTAGATATAGCTGCTGGCACACCTGATGCAATTGCCACAAAAAACATATAAAGAGGATAAGACATTTGATAATATCCCACACCTTCATCCCCTATTAACATTATTAATGGCCATCTAAAAAATAAACCTAGGAATTTTGAAATAATACCTGCAATCCCAAGAATTAAACTTGCTTTTAGCAATGATTGTTTTTTCATAAAATACCTCCAAACTTGAAATATCCGCTAATAAATTAGTATTGCTAGTTTAGAGGTATTATTACTTATTTTTTTAAACCTTAATTTTATTGTTCCATTTGTTTTCCTAAGAAAGCTGCAGCTGTCTCTGCTAATTTAAGCTCTAACTCTCCTAAATTTTCACCATCTTGCTTGGCTAGTATTATTACAGCTCCAATAGCGTCTCCTTCTGCTATTATTGGTGCAATAACCTGGCTAGCATACTTTCCTTTTTCTTCATCATTATGTAATGGAATAGTTTTTGCTTCATCTGCTAAAATAACAGCCTTTCTTTCTTCCATTATTCTTTCAAGTTCACTACTAACCTTTCTTTCCATGTAATCCTTTTTGGGTGATCCACTAACTGAAATAAAAGCATCCTTGTCTGCTATTAAAACACTATGTCCTATTGATTGGTGCAAACTTTCAGCATACTCCTTTGAGAAATCTGTTAATTCTCCAATAGGAGAATACTTCTTTAAAATAACTCCACCTTCTCTATCAGTAAAGATTTCCAACGGATCTCCTTCTCGAATTCTCAAAGTTCTTCTAATTTCCTTTGGTATTACAACTCTACCTAAATCATCTATACGTCTTACAATTCCTGTTGCTTTCATTATTATGAGATACCTCCTTACTTTAATAATAATTAGTTGCAATATTATTATTTGACTTCTTAGAAATTTTATACACATATAGGCAAATTTATTCAATTGACAAGAACACTCATTATTTACAAGTAAAAAGTAACAAGTATCAGGAAAGTAAGAAGCAAAAGAGAAAAGGTNAAAAGCGGCAATTAATAATTTGGAAAACAAAGAANCTGCTAACTACCCGTTAGCAGCTTCTAAAAATTCAGNGAAACTGAATTCTTTATTTAATTTTACTGATTTTCAGCTACAGCTGAAGATCTTCCTAAACTGAAAACTGAAAATCGAAACCTGAAAACTGATTATAGTTTTTCTTCATATGTTTTAACTTTATAGTCTTCTTTCCATTGTTTCATATTAGTTGTATATGTGCTGTTTTTCTCTTCATTTTCTAACTTAGTCTTAATTTCTTCTTTTTTCTCCTCGAAAGTATAAGCCTTTACATCTTCAGCTTTTATTATATGGTAGCCGTAAGTACTTTTTACAAGCTCTGATATTTCTCCTTCTCCAAGAGTCTTTACTGCTTCAATAAATTCAGTTACATATTCTTTTGAATCGTAAGTTACTGTTCCAAGGCTTCCTCCATTTTCTTTAGTTCCAGTATCCTCTGAATTTTCTTTTGCTAATTTAGCAAAATCTTCACCATTTACAGCTTTTTCTCTTAATTCTTTTGCTTTTGCTTCATCACTAACTAATATATGAGATATTTTAGCACTCTTATGAGCATCTGGATTATCCTTATAATAAGTTTCAGCTTCTTCATCTGTTACAGCTATATCCTTAAACATATCTTCTGTAACCTTTTCAGATATCAATTGCATTCTTATGTTTTCTGTAAGATCTCCTGTGTATTCTTCTAAGGTTAATCCCTCTTCTTCTAAAGCGCTAGTAAAGTTTTCTTCTCCACCTAACATTTCTTTCGTATTTTCAACGGCTTCATTTACTTTTTCAGCAACTTCTTCATCTGTTGGTAAAAGACTTAATTCCTTAGCCTTTAATTCTAATATTTTTTGTTCAACTAATAAATTTAAGGCTTGAGATCTTAAATTTTTCACTGCCTCAGCAGCCTCTGGGTTAGAATCATAATCTTCACCATAGTATTGCTCTAAAACTGGAGCTGCTACTTTTTCTACTTCCCCTTTAGTTACTGTTAGATCTCCAACTTTAGCTACAACTGTCTTTGCTATAGCTTCTGGTGTCTTTGCTATCATGTTACATCCTACTGCTGAAAAAGCAAATATACTTAAAGCTCCTGCAGCTATAATTTTTTTAATTTTAATCAATGATGTTCCCTCATTTCTCATTAAATTTGGTTCAGAAAAATTATACATAAAAAGTATATCAATTCTGTGACAATTATTCAATTTATATAAAATATTTTACATATCCTTTGTTAAATCATCCAAAATTTTCTTATAGAGTCCCAATACACTATCCTTTTTAACTTCTGTAATTTTTATTGCAAAGTATGGCTTTTCTTCAAAGCTTAATAATATTGAATCTCTATAATTTTCTAGCAGGTATTTATAAACCTTATTTAAGTTTTTAGTATTTTCCTTGAATATAAATCTTACTTCTTTTTCATTTTCTTTTATTTCTTCAATGGAAAGAACCTTAGCCTTGCTCTTTATATAAGCTATATCCATTAAATTATATACTGGTTCTGGAATATCTGAATATCTATCTTCCAGCTCATCCTTTATATCCATATAGTCATCTAGGTTTTCTATAGCAGCTATCTTTTTATAAACTTCTATTTTCTGCATTTCATCTTCTATATAAGTTCCTGGAATATAGGCATTTACTTTTAATTCAACAGATGTCTCAATTGGTTCTTCTTCTATTTCTCCCTTAATAACCTTAATTGTATCTTCTAACATTCTACAATATAAATCATAGCCTATAGCTGCCATGTGGCCATGCTGAGCTGATCCCATCATATTTCCTGCTCCTCTTATTTCAAGGTCTCTCATAGCAATTTTGAAGCCTGATCCTAATTCTGTAAAGTCCCTTAAGGCCTTTAACCTCTTCTCTGCAACTTCTGTTAAAATCTTATCTTTTGTGTACATAAAGTAGGCATAAGCTATTCTATTTGATCTACCAACTCTTCCTCTTAATTGATATAACTGAGATAATCCCATTTTATCTGAATCATGAATTATCATGGTATTAACGTTTGATATGTCTATTCCTGTTTCTATTATTGTAGTACAAACAAGTATATCATAGTTGTTACTCATAAATTCCATCATTTCTTTTTCAAGCTGTTTTTCCGTCATTTTCCCATGAATTATTCCGACCTTACACTCTGGGACTAAATCACTAATATATTTTGCCATTTCCTCTATGGTTTCTACCCTGTTGTAAACATAGTAAACTTGGCCACCTCTATTTACTTCCCTTAATATGGCATCACGCACAAGTTGGTCGTTTTGCTCAACAACATAAGTTTGAATAGGGTATCTTTCTTCTGGTGGTGTTTCTATTACAGATATATCTCTAGCCCCTGTTAAAGACATATGTAAAGTTCTTGGAATAGGTGTTGCACTTAAGGTAAGAACGTCCACATTCTTTTTAANACTTTTTATTTTTTCTTTTTGTGAAACTCCAAATCTTTGCTCTTCATCAATTATTAAAAGTCCTAAATCCTTAAAAGCAACATCTTTAGAAACTAATCTATGAGTTCCTATAAGTATATCCACATTACCTTCCTTAACAGCTTTAAGGGTTGCCCTTTGCTCCTTAGTACTTCTAAACCTACTTACCATATCAATCTTTACTGGGAAATCAGAAAATCTTTTTAACATATTTTTATAGTGTTGTTCTGCTAAGATAGTTGTTGGAACTAAGAAAGCTACTTGTTTTCCATCCATAACTGCCTTAAATGCAGCTCTTATAGCAACTTCAGTTTTTCCATAACCAACATCTCCACAAAGGAGCCTATCCATAGGTTTATCTGATTCCATATCTGCTTTAATTTCTGCCAGTGAAGTTAATTGGTCTGGAGTTTCCTCATAAGGGAATTCATCTTCAAATTGCTTTTGCCATTCAGTATCTTTACTAAACTTATATCCTTTGATAGTAGATCTTGCTGCATATAGCTTTACTAAATCTTGGGCTATTTCATTAATTGATTTTTTAACCTTGGCTTTAGCCTTAACCCACTCGCTTCCTCCAAGCTTATTTACTTTAGGTTGTTTTCCTTCAGCCCCTATAAACTTTTGAACTAAGTCCATTTGATCTACAGGNACATAAAGTTTATCTCCCTTATCATAAACAATATCTAGGTAATCTCTTTTATGTCCATCAACTTCTATTTGTTTTATACCCTTATATACCCCAACACCATGATTTGCATGTACTACATAATCTCCAAGCTTAAGATCGGTGAAACTTTTTATCTTAGCTACACCTTTTTGTTTTTTGATCCTTCTAGGGATTTTTCTTTTTGCTTCTCCGAAAACATCCTTATCAGATATTATACATAATTTTAAATCTGGATACTCAAAACCCTTTAATAGATTCCCAAAGGTAATTACCACTTCTCCAAATTGTATTTCCTTAATATCTTCTTTATATGAGCTTTCTATTTCTCTTTCTCTTAAGGTCTTTACTAGCCTTTCTCCCCTAGCCCTTGTTCCTGATAATATTAAGGTTTTATATCCACTTTTCTTTTTTTCATTAATATCTTCTATTAAGTAATCTAACTGCCCTTGATAGCTGCTTAAGGTTTTTTGTTTTACAGAATATTTATCTATAGGTTTTAGTATTTTATTATTGCCTTCAAAAACATCTAATGTAACTACTTCTTTATCTTCAAGTTTTGCAATTAGCTCCTCTTTATCAATTAAAAGCTTATTTTGGGAAGGTAATATGTCCCCCCTTAGTAAAAAGGATTCATAGTTTTCTTTAAACTCAAAGTATATACTATCTATTTTTCCCTCAGTTTTCTTCACATCATCTAAAATAAATAAGTAATTTTCAACATAATTAAAGAAGCTATCCGGCTTATCATAAAAATAAGGCAAATAACTATCTATAGTTTCAAAGGTTAATGATTCATTTAAAGATTCTATATTGGATCTTACTATACTTTCCAGCTTTAATAGTTTTTCATCCCTTGAACCTAATCTATCTCTCACTTCATCTAATTCATCTAAAATATTTCTTCTTCCCTGTACTACCGCTTCTTCAGTTAAGATCATTTCTTTTGCTGGGAAAATTTCTACTTCATCTACTTTTTCTATACTTCTTTGGGATTCTGTGTTAAATATTCTTATTGACTCTATTGTATCTCCAAAAAGTTCTACCCTATAAGGATAAGTTGATATTGGAGGATAAACATCTAGTATTCCTCCCCTTACAGAAAATTCACCTTTTCCCTCTACTGATTCAACTCTTTCGTAACCACTTTCTACTAACTTCATAGAAAGTTCTTTAAAATCTACCTCATCATCCACCTTTAATTTAAAGTTATATTGTAGGAATAAATCTTTAGGTGCATAAAGAGAACTCAGAGAATCAATTGAGGTTACTATTATCTTCTTTTTATCATTTAAAAGTTCCTTTAATACTTTTAGCCTTGCCCACCTTAAGTCTCCAGAAATAGCATCTACATTATAAAAAACTACTTCCTTAGTAGGAAAGTAATATACATCATTTGTATAGAATATTAAATCTTCGTATATGTTCTTGGCTTCCATATCACTATTTGTGAATATTATTAAGGATGAATCCATTTTTTCATAAATGCCATAAATAATATAACTTTTGCCAGATTCTGAAGCTCCGTTAATATTTACTGGATATCGTTTTCCTTTTATACTTTCTAATATTTTATTGAAATTATTATCACTATTTAAGGGTTCTAATACCCCCTTTAATCTCATATCTACACCGTCCTTAATTACTCTATATTTGATGCTTTAAATCCATTTAACTTATTCATTGCTTCTTTTGCGCTATCTTTAATAATAGTTTCTACTCCAACAGATGCAGCTTCTACAACCTCTTTAAGAACTTCTATCTCCTCTTTATTAAACTTTCCTAAAACATGAGATACAAGCCCCCCTTTGGGTTGTCCTACCCCTATTTTAATTCTTGGGAATACATCACTAGCTAGATGGCTGATTATACTTTTTATTCCGTTATGTCCACCAGCACTTCCCTTTTCTCTTATTCTTAGTCTTCCAACTTCTAAACTAATATCATCATAAATTATTATTACTTCTTCCTTTTTAAGCTTGTAAAATTTTACAGCTTCGGCAACGCTTTCACCACTTAAATTCATATAGGTAGAAGGTTTTAATAATATCACCTTTGTATTATTTATAAATCCTTCTCCACAGACACCTTTAAATTTTTTCCTATTTATTTCTATATTATACTTATTTGAAATATAATCTATAGTTTCAAAGCCAATATTATGTCTAGTATTATCATATTCCTTCCCTGGATTTCCTAGACCCACTATTAAAAACATTATTTTTTTCCTCCTTAGATTAGTAACATAGTTATTATTATACTAGTTTTTTACAATAATAAAAGTATCTAAAATAAAATTGCAACCCTTAAAAAAGCTGCAATTTTAAAAATTATTTATTAATTTTTATTTCTAATTCTTTTATTTCTCCACCTTTTAATACGCCGCATTTTATACTATTGTTATTTTTTTTACTGTTTAATATTCTATATAGGTCACTTATACTGTTTATTTCAGAGCCTTCTATAGAAACTATTATATCTGTAGGCCTTAAACCTGAATCATATGCATTACTTCCTTGATCTATTCTTTCAACATAAAAGCCTGATATGTTGGAGTTATTTCCATTATTAACAAACCCACCTTCTATTACCCCTAACATATCCTTTATTTCATTAACTGAATTAATTATTTCTTTAANTACATCTAAGCCTAAACCATAATACAAGCCCTNTCTATTTATATCTTTAGTAAATTTATAACTTGCAACACCAATAAGTTCTCCCTTAGCATTAACTATTGCTCCACTTGAATTAATTTCATTGATATTTGCATTAAGTTCTAAAAGAGGAATTTTATCATTTTTTATTCCTACACTTCTATTGGTGGAAGTTATTATTCCTGGAATTATACTGTCAATATAATCGTCTCCTACAGAATTACTAATTAATGCAATTCTCTTTCCTGTTAGGTTCTCTTCAGAATTTGAAATAGTTACTGGAATTAATTCTTCACTTAAATTAACTTGTATTATGGCAATATCCAAATCTTCATTTCCTATAATAAATTTACCCATAACCGGTTCTGAATTACTTATAGGAAGTTTTACATATATATTTTCTATGTTTTTTATATTTGAATAACTAGTTAATATCTTGCCATATTTATCAATTATTATACCTGTGGAATTATTTTTGAAGTAAGAATTTTCTTTTAAATTNTCTTCTTTTTCACTAATAGTAACTAATGAGTTACTGACCTTATTTATGATTTCTGAATATCCAAAAATCATATCTTCACCTTGAATCTTTTCCTCAATTAGATTCATTACTTCATTGTATCTAGACTTCATGGAAATCCCTGTAAATATAATAGTTGATATTCCGGTTAAAGAAATAAAAAAACAAAACTTGGTAAATAAATTAACAAATCTTCTTATTCTTCTTATTTTAAACTGTATTGAAGGCAATTCTTCATAAGTACAATANTCTTCATCTTTTATTTCTTTATTAAAATCATTCTTCAAGGCAATTCCTCCAATACTATTTACTGTTCGCTTTGTCTTGCTAAAGTAAAGGTAAACTTAACACCCTTATCATCAATGTTTTCTACAGATATATCTTGGTTATGTTGAGATAAAATTAACCTAACAATAGGAAGGCCTAATCCTGTACTTATTTTATTGGTTCTTGATTTATCATCTTTATAAAATCTTTCCCATATTTTATTTAACTGTTCCTTGTCTATAGTAGGCCCAGTATTAAATACACTAATATAAACCAGGTTTCCTTTTGGATAGGTTTCTATTTTAATTTTCCCATCATTATCACCATATTTTATAGCATTTTCAAGAAGATTTGTAACAACTTGAATTATTCTATCTCTATCGGCAATACAGTATTCATGCCTATTGGTAAATAAAACTTCAACATTAATATTTTTCTCTTTTATCTTTCTTTCTAAATTTAAAATACATAAGGTAATAATCTCATTAATATCTAAACTTACAATATTTAAATTAAATTTACCTGATTCTAAAGAGGATATATCTAAGAGATCAGTTACTAATCTTGATAGTCTTAAAACCTCATCATTAACAATATTTAAATAGTAATTTTCCTTATCCTTTGGAATAACTCCATCTATTATTCCAGTTATAAAACCCTTAATAGATGTAATAGGCGACCTAAGCTCATGGGATACATTAGATATAAAATCCCTTCTTANAATGTCAGACCTTTCTATAGACTCTGCCATAATGTTAAAGGACTCTGCCAGTTCTCCTATTTCATCCTGAGAGTCTATGTATATTCTTTTGCGTACCTCTCCCTTTGAAATCTTTTGAGCAGCATTATTAATTTTCTTAATTGGTGTTCTAATAGTCTTTTTAGCAATGTAAAAACTCACTAGACTTATTAAAATAAAGGCTATAGATAATAAGGCCCAAATCATATAATATAAATCTTCTATATAGGCTATCGGTTTGTTATCTTCTACTATATATACATAACCTATCAAGTCTTGATTATTTGTTAATGCCCTTATATATGATTTTTTCTTTTCATTGTCTTTGCTTTTAAATTCACTTTCTACTATTTCTTCTAAAGTTAATTCTCCTAAATTAACTCCCTCTAATTCCAGCTTATTATATTTTAAATAATTAAATTCTTCATTGGATACAGCATATACATAACCCTGCCTGTCTAGTATCATTGAATCCATATTTAATGATATACTCAGCATTTCCATGGAGTTTTTTAATTTATTATAAGCAAATTCACTATTATCATCGAAAATTTCTCCGATATAAGGTTCAATTAGCTCTAAATGTTTATTTAAAAGTTCTTTTTTTTGATTAGAATAACTTATGCTAAACCAAGCTGATATAATACATCCAATTAGCAATAATATTACTAAGGTAATAGAAGAAAATGCAATTAAAAATCTATTTATTACACTTCTTTTCTTCATTATTTCACCTCGAACTTATAACCTACTCCCCATACTGTCTCTATTTGCCAGTTTGTTCCGCCCTTTATTTTTTCTCTCAGTCTTTTTATATGAACATCTACAGTTCTTGAATCCCCTGNGTAGTCATATCCCCAAACTTCACAAAGCAGCTGATCTCTTGTAAATACCTTGTTTTTATTTTTTGATAAGTAATGAAGCAGTTCAAACTCCTTTGGCGGCATTTTAACTTCATCACCCTTATATACAACAGTGTATGACTTTATATCTATTGTTAAATCATCGAAACTTAAAACTTCTGGGTCCTTTTCAGTAAAGTTATATCTTCTCATAACAGCCTTAACCCTAGCTAATAATTCCTTTGGCTCAAAAGGCTTAACAATATAATCATCTGCTCCAAGCTCTAAGGCTAAAACCTTATCAAAGGTATCTCCCTTAGCTGTAAGCATAATTACAGGAACTTGACTATTTCTTCTTATTCCCTTTAATACTTCTACACCATCCATCCCTGGAAGCATAATATCTAAAAGAACTAAATCTGGCTTAAGGCTTTCAAATAACTCCAAAGCTTCTCTTCCATTATGGCACTTTCTAGTTTCATAGCCTGCATTTAACATATATATATCTATTATTTCGCAAATATTTTTATCATCATCAACAATTAATACTTTATCTAACTTATTATCCAAAAAATCAACTCCCTTTTTTCTATTATTATAACCTTTTCTGAGGGAATATTGGAGGTTTTAACAAAAAGTTAATTAATCAAACTTACAGTTTGATTAAGTGTGGAGGGGGGGTATGGAGTGTGGAGTTTGGAGGGTGGAGTGCGGAGTGTGGGGTTTGGAGTTTGGAGTGTGGAGTTTGGAGGGTGGAGTGCGGAGTGTGGGGTTTGGAGTGTGGAGTTTGGAGGGTGGAGGGTGGAGTGCGGAGTGTGGGGTTTGGAGTGTGGAGTTTGGAGGGTGGAGTGCGGAGTGTGGGGTTTGGAGTTTGGGGTTTGGAGTTTGGAGTTTGGAGGGAGATTCAGTTTTCAAGTTTCAGTTAAAAGCGAATAAAGCAAGGATGAATTAACTTTAGAAGGTGGAAATAAAAAAGATATATAACTAAGAGCTCGGAAAAACTATACTAAATGGAAAGACAATACATCTATTACTAAACTTATAAATCAAATAACAATAGATATATATTGAGCATGAAAAAAGAATGCCTTAATATTATTATATAATGGTTAAATGTAACATATTGACTAATAATTTCATAAAAGAGGAGTGTTAGAGAATGATAAAGAGGGGTATGAATCGTAAGGGGTATATAATACCAATTATTACACTTGTAATAGCTATTCAACTAACCGGTTGTTCAAACCTAAGTTCAAAAGAGATGGTTGACATGATAAATAAAGGTGATCCAATCGAAATAGAACTCACTATACCAGATGGAAGTGAGGTGGCATTAGACGCAGCCAGTGCAGAACTTGAGTGGGTACAATTAGACCAATTGAAGACGTACAACACTGGGTTTAGGCAAGCATTTGATGAGATATTTAATATAAATATCGTAACGAAAAATGGAGTAAACGGTAAGAGTGGTAGCATATACGTTGATGATATTGGTGATAGGAACGGTAATACAGCCCTAGCAAATACACTAAGAAGCAAGGTATTCGTAGAGAAATATTGGGATAGTGGATATGTACCACCTCAACAACCAAGTTACTCCCCAGAGGATGATGCATTCTCTGACGAGTATAGGTCTATACGAGAACACTCAGAGGGTAACCCAAACTTCAATCTAGAGGCATGGTAAAAAACCAAATAACAATACAAATAGACCTTACAATTAGTAGGGTCTATTTTAATNTAACAGACTAATAGATATACACAGTTATGAACATAAATATTAAATAAAAATAATAAAAATAATAAAAATAAATAAAACAAGGAGGTAAGAGTAATGAAACGGTTTAATAGGATTATATCCTTGTTGACATTAGCAACGATGTTAGTAAGTAACATACCAAAAGTAACCCACGCAATATCCGACCACGGAAACTCTGGGAGCGGTTCACAGGGAGGAGCTAGTGGCGGCAGCTTCACATGGGTAGAGGCTCAGGCTGGTTATAGGGTGTACCTAGTTAGTAAGGATATGGATAAGGTAAGTAATACAGTAGGCATTCTGTTTAGTAAACATTTGCAANACTTAGGAGTCTTCATTTTGCTCTATGTGCCGAAAGAATCTTAGCAGAAATAACTAATTATCTTTATAAAGTTAATACGCTTAAATTATCCAAATAAGTATTTTTTAGAAGAGATTTAATCTCTTCTATTTGTCATGTCTAAAAACAAATTAAATTTATAATTTAGTNGTTAATATACTTCTAAAATAGATAGAAAGGGAGCTGTATCAAAGTGATTTTAAGAATCATTTTGATACAGCCCCTTTTTTTATAGGTTAATATCAGANTACTCTGATATAACCCCTTATAAGTTCCTCATAATTCAGCAAGGCTGAATTATTTCCTAAATCTTGCATTATGCATTTTGAATTGTGAACTGTATTTTATGTATTAGTCAAATAACTTACTTATTGGTTCGTCATTGTATATTCTCTTTATTGCTTCTGCAAATAGAGGAGCTACTGATAATGATTTGAACTTAAGTACGTCTTTATCTTCTGGTAGTTTAATTGTATTTAACATAACCAATTCTTCTATTGCTGAGTTATTTATTCTTTCAAAGGCTGGACCTGAAAGAACCCCATGAGTACAGCAAGCATAAACGTTTTTTGCTCCTAAATCTTTTAAAGCATTAGCTGCATTTGTAATTGTTCCAGCAGTGTCTATCATATCATCTATTAATATACACTTCTTACCTTTTACTTCGCCTATAATGTTCATTATTTCAGATACATTAGCTCTTGGTCTTCTTTTATCAATAATAGCTATTGGTGCATGTAATTTATCTGCAAAATTTCTTGCTCTTGTAACACTTCCTAGGTCTGGTGAAACAACAACTACATCTTCATCTTCATCAAATCCCTTATTAATAAAGTAATCTGCTAAGATTGGAGTTCCTAGTAAATGATCAACAGGGATATTGAAGTATCCTTGTATTTGAGATGCATGTAAATCCATTGTTAATACTCTATCTGCTCCTGCAGCAGTTAATAAATCCGCTACTAGTTTAGCTGTAATTGGATCTCTTGATTTAGCTTTTCTATCTTGTCTTGCATAACCATAGTATGGCATAACAACATTAATTCTTCCAGCTGATGCTCTCTTAAATGCATCTATCATAATTAAAAGTTCCATTAAATTGTTGTTTCCTGGTGAACTTGTAGATTGAACAACAAAGACGTCTGTTCCTCTAACTGTTTCTAGTATATCTACTGATATCTCACCATCACTAAAAGTTGATACATGTGATTTACCTAAAGGTATTTCTAGAATATCAGCAATTTCCTTTGCTAATTCTGGATGAGAGTTTCCAGTAAAGATTTTAATATTTTTTCCTTGGGTTATCATTTTGGGGAGACCTCCTTAAAATTTTCGCAATTAACTTGCATTTATTGTTAAATACTATTTTTTATTCAAACCTTTTTTAGCTACCCAGCCTGGAATATTTCTTTGCCTAGCTCTTGCAACTGCAAGCTCACCTTCATTTACATCATTAGTTATAGTTGAGCCAGCAGCAATATAGGTATTATCAGAAACTTTAACTGGTGATACTAAATTAGTATTACAACCTATAAAACTATTATTTCCTATTTCTGTTTTATGCTTATCTTGACCATCATAATTTACTACTACTGTTCCACAGCCAAAATTACAATTCTCTCCTACAGAAGCATCACCTATATAAGTTAAATGAGATACTTTTGTATTATTCCCAATATTAGATTTTTTAATTTCTACAAAATCGCCAATTCTTACTTCACTTCCAATTATAGATTCTGGTCTTATGTAAGCAAATGGCCCCACAGTTGTACCTTTTCCAATTTTACTATCTAAAATAACAGAAGATTGTATTTCAACAAAATCATCTATTTCACTATTTGTAATTCTTGAGTTTGGATATAAGATTACACCCTCACCTATTTTAGTTGTTCCCTCTATTACATTATTAGGGTATATAACAGTGTCTCTTCCTATTTCCACTTCATCTCCAATATATGTTGATTTAGGATCTATTATAGTTACACCATTATCCATGTGTCTTAGATTAATTCTATTTCTAAGTATTTCTTCAGCTTCTGCAAGTTGGACTCTTGAGTTTACTCCTATTGTTTCTTCATAATCTATAACAATAGCTCCAACTTTTTTTCCAGCACTTTTAAGAATACCAATAACATCAGTTAGATAGTATTCCCCCTGATTATTATTATTTGATAATTTATTTAAAGACTCTAATAGACTTTCTATATCAAAGCAATAAATAGCTGCATTCATTTCTTTTATTTTTAATTCATCTGGAGAACAATCTTTATGCTCAACTATTTTTAAAACTTCATCACCATCTCTAACTACTCTTCCATATCCTGTTGGATCTTCAACCATTGAAGTTAATAAAGTAGCTGCATTACCCTTTTCTAGATGTTCATTAAAAAGATTTTCAACTGTTTCTGCCTTTATTAATGGAGCATCTCCTGCAAAAACACCAACAACACCTTTTTTATCTTTTAAAAACTCAATAGCACATTTAACAGCATGACCTGTTCCTAATTGTTCTTCTTGAAATGAATATGTAACCTTTCTTGAAGAAGTTTTTTCCTTTACTAGTTCTGCTCCCTTTCCTACTATTACATTTACATCATCTATACTAGCTCTTCTCATAGTGTCTATAACATGGTTAACCATCTCTTTTCCACATACCTTGTGTAGGACTTTGGGACTATCAGATTTCATTCTTGTTCCTTGTCCTGCCGCCAAAATAATAGCGCATTTATACATAAAAAACACCTCACCATAGAACATTTAAGTACAAACTTCTATCTTTTCAAAAGAATGTTCGTAATCACTCATTCTATTATATTGCATTAGAATTTGCATTTCAACCTTATTTATCCTAGAAATTCTTAAATATAAACAAAAAAATAAAGGGTCTTCCCCTTTATTTTTCAATAGCATCAATTATTCTNCTACTGTTTCAGATTCTTCTACCTTAGCCTTTTCATAAGCTTCAAGTATTGCAGATTGAATTCTTTCCCTAGCACTTGTATTTATAGGATGTGCTATATCTTTAAACTCACCATCTGGAGTTTTTCTGCTAGGCATAGCTATAAATAATCCATTTTGTCCTTCGATTACTTTAATGTCATGAACTACAAACTCATTGTCAAAGGTAACAGAAACTATAGCTTTCATTTTTCCTTCTGCAGCTATCTTTCTTATTCTTACATCAGTTATTGTCATCATATTACACCCCCGTTAGATGTTATACTTTAACAAGTTCTATAAAACTTCAATAAATCCTTTTTTTATTTAGAAATTTTTTGAATTTTTTATAAATTAAAGTTATCTTCATCAAATATTTCAGAAGGAGTTATTTCAAGTTCCTTATTTTCTTCTAAATTATTTAAATTAATTAAGGATATGTAATCAGAAATACTTTTATTCTTAACGCCTACATTATCTACTAAAACTCCCATTCCAACTAACTCACTATCAAACTCATTTAATAAGTCTACTATTCCCTTTGCAGTTCCGCCGCCTCTTAAAAAGTCATCAATAAATATGCACTTGCTATTAGGCTTCATCAATTTCTTAGATAAAGACATCTGCTGTATTCTTCCACTGGTTCCAGAAACATAATTAATACTTATTGTTGAGCCCTCTGTAACTTTACCTTCTTTTCTTATTATTACAAGGGGAATTCCTAAGTTTTTTGCAACCTCATAAGCTAAAGGAATACCTTTTGTTTCAACTGTTACTACAGAGTCTATTTCCTTATCATTAAATAAAGATGACAGTATAAGACCAGCCTTGCTAACTATTGTTGGATCATACATTAAATCTGTAACATAAATAAAATTTCCAGGAATTATTCTGCTTTCATCCTTTAATATTTCACATAAACTTTCTGCAAATTCCCTTGCTTCTTCTTTATTTATACCAGGAACATACCTTATTCCACCTGCTGCTCCTGCTATTGTTTCTATTTTTCCCATATTTAATTTTGTAAAAACTTCTCTAACTATTACTATATCTTCACTTATAGTTGATTTCGCTGCATTTAAAAGTCCCGAAAACTTATTTAATCCTATTATTTTATTTGGATTTTCCGTTAGTAACTTGGTAATAGCAACAACCCTATTGTTTCTTGTTAATTTTTCCAAAATATATCACCCTCAATTATATTTTCCGAATTATTATCTAAATTATTTATCCTAATATTCATATTTTATTCTATATTTAATATATTATCAACATTTTTAACTGCCTAATTCATAATATTTATTTTATTTAAACTTTTTTGTAAATTAAATTTATATTCTTTTTTATGTGTTCATTTTATCAAATTTGTATATAATTATAAGGTGAACCATATTTTTTGTAATAATAAGAATTTATAAGGAGTTGATATCTTGTCTTTCAATTTAAATATAGATATAAATAAGAAAGTTCACTTTATTGGAATTGGCGGAATAAGCATGAGCGGTCTTGCTGCCCTTTTATTAAGAAAAGGCTTTAAGGTTTCTGGTTCAGATTCAAAGGAATCAGAAATTATAAATAAATTAAAAGCTGAAGGCGCAGAGATATACATAGGTCATAAAAGAGAGAATTTAAATAATGTTGATTTAGTAGTTTATACAGCTGCCATTCCATCTGATAATCCTGAAATTGTGGAAGCTAAAGAAAAAAATATTGAACTTATGAATAGGGCTGAATTTTTAGGCTATATTATGAAAGATCATAAATTTAATGTTGCAGTTGCTGGAACTCATGGAAAAACCACATGCACTTCCATGCTATCTCATGTAACACTAAAGGCTAATTTAGACCCAACTATATTAATTGGGGGAGAACTTGATATTATAGGCGGCAACTTTAGAATAGGAGATAGTGAATACTTCGTAACTGAAGCCTGTGAATACAAAGAATCCTTTTTAAGCTTTTTCCCTTATGTTGGAATAATACTAAATATTGATGCAGATCATTTAGACTACTATAGAGATTTAGATCATATAAAAGATGCTTTCTCAAAGTTTATTAATCTTATTCCAGAGGATGGGTACCTAATAGCTTGCTACGAAGATGAAAATGTAAGAGAAGTATTAAAGAAAGCTAATTGTAATCTTATAACCTATGGAATAAATCAAGGTGATGTAAGAGCTAAGAATATATCTTTCAATAATAAGGGTCAGGCTACTTTTACAGTATCAAGGGATAATAAGGATTTATTTGATGTAACCTTACAAACTACCGGAACTCATAATATTTTAAATGCACTATCAACTATATGTGTTTCATTAATATTTGAAATTCCTACTGAAGCTATAATAGAAGGTTTAGGAGAGTGTAAAGGTGCCCATAAGAGATTTGAATATAAAGGTGAATTTAATGGGGCAACTCTAATTGATGATTATGCTCACCATCCTGTTGAAATTAAAGCTACATTAGATACAGCCAAACTAATTCCTAATAACAAAATTTATGCTGTTTTTCAGCCCCATACTTATACAAGAACAAAAACTCTATTTGAAGACTTCACAAAATGCTTTTCAAATGTAGATGAACTACTTCTTATGGATATTTATGCTGCTAGAGAAAAGAATACTGGCCTTGTAAGTTCTGAAGAACTTGGAGATGCAATAAGAAAGAATGGAGTAAAATGCATAAATGTTCATAGCCATGAAGAAGCTGCTAATTATCTTGTAAGCAAAGCATCTGAAAATGACTTAATATTAACAATTGGTGCTGGGGATGTAGTTAAAGTTGCTGATATTATATTAAATAAAGCATAGATAGCCTAATTGTTTATTTTTAATAAACTTTAAGATATAATTTACAATGTAGAATGTAAAATGAAGGAATACTATAAATTCAACATTCTACATTAAAAAATGTAGAGAGGTGATTATATGGACTTAACAAGTAAGATAAAAACTGCTGCTGATTTTATATTAGGAAAATCTAAATATAAGCCTGAAATCGGACTAATACTTGGTTCTGGATTAGGCTCTTTAGCAGATTCAATTGAAAACCCTGAATTTTATGATTATAAAGACTTACCCCACTTCCCTGTTTCTACAGTTGAAGGTCATGCAGGAAGACTTGTAATTGGTATGTTAAATGGAAAATGCGTTGTAGCAATGCAAGGAAGATTCCATTATTATGAAGGGTATAATTTTGATGAGGTTACCTTTCCAGTTAGAGTAATGAAGTTAATCGGAGTAGAAACACTTATAGTAACAAATGCTTGTGGTGCTGTTAATGAAAGTTTCAAAGCTGGAGACTTAATGATAATAACAGATCAAATTAACTTCTCTGGAGACAATCCTTTAATAGGAAGAAATTTAGATGAATTTGGTCCTAGATTCCCTGACTTATCTAATTCCTATACAAAAGAATTAGTAGAAAAGGCAAAAGAAATTGCAAATAAATTAAACATAGATATAAAAACTGGAGTTTATATGATGTTCAGTGGTCCAACATATGAAACACCTGCAGAAATAAGAATGGCTAGAGTTCTTGGGGCAGATGCAGTTGGTATGTCAACTGTTCCTGAAGTAATAATTGCTGCCCATTCTGGAATGAAAGTTTTAGGAATTTCATGCTTAACTAATATGGCTGCTGGTATTCTAGATCAACCATTAAGCCACGATGAAGTTGTTGAAACTTCAGCAAGAGTTAAAGAAACCTTTACTAAACTTGTAAATAAGGTAATTGAAGAACTTTAGTTCAGAATTTTAATAATAAATCTCTAAAATAGTAGGTTAGTCCCCTTTGGGTATTAACCTACTATATTTATTAATTAACATTATTTCCGNAGGTTACGATATATGTCTATTATTCATAATGATTTACACCAATTTAGCAATTATATTCCAACTATTAATCTTTCCTTTCACCAATATCTTCTGTTAACAGATGAACCAATTTTAGTTCATACTGGCAGTATAAATCAAACAGAAACTCTAATACCTAAATTAAAAGAAGTCCTTGGGGACAAGGAATTAAAATATGTTTTTGTTTCCCATTTCGAGTCAGATGAATGCGGTGGCTTGTCCTTATTGTTAAAGAATTTTCCTCAAGTAAAGACTATTTGCTCAGAAATTACAGCAAGACAATTAATTGGGTTTGGAATAACGGACAAAGTAATAGTGAAGAAGGCTGGCGAAAAACTGAGTGGAAGTGACTTTGAATTTGAATTCCTTGGCTATCCATCAGAAATGCATCTATGGGAAGGAATCCTCCTTATGGAAAAGAAACGAGGAATATTTTTTAGCAGCGATTTAATATTTGGCATGGGTGAAGCTAGGGGTAAAATAAGAAACGGAAATTGGAAAGAAGAAATATCTAACATCACTCCAGATCAAATACCAAATCCAGAAAAAAGATTACAGCTTCAACAAAGCTTATCTCAATTAAACCCAGCCTTTGCTGCTGTGGGCCATGGTCCATGCCTTAAATTTAACTATTAAAATTTAAAACTAATTTTTAAAATACTAAAAAAGCACTCTATCTCACTAAAGATAGTTGTGCTTTTTTATAATTAAAATTATTTAATTGAGGCTTTCAAAACCTCTTCCCTGTTCCTTCTTCCCTTTTACCTTTTACTTCTTACTTAATCACAGTTATCTCCTTACTTACCTTATTTAAAACCTCACACCCATCCTTAGTAACAAGCACTAAGTCCTCTATTCTAACCCCAATATCATCCTTTAAATAAATTCCAGGTTCAATAGAAAATATCATCCCAGCTTTAACCTCTTCATGATTTACAGAGCTAACATCTCCAAAGTCATGATCCTCTATGCCTATGCTGTGGCCAGTTCTATGGGTAAAGTATTCCCCATAACCAGATTCTTCAATATAGCTTCTAGCTGCCTTATCTATGTCTGAAAATTTAACCCCTTCTTTTACCCTACCTATAGCTTTTAGATTTGCTTCCTTTACTATATTATATATTTCTTCGTGTTTTTTACTTGGAGCTTCTCCAAAGAATACTGTTCTTGTCATATCTGAACAGTAATAATTATAAACTCCACCTATGTCTAAANCTATACTTTTTCCCCTAGTTATCTTAGTATTATCACACTCATGATGAGGATCTGCTCCATTTGGAGAAACTGCAACTATTGGATCAAAGGAAAATTTGCTTACACCGTAACTTTCATAGATTTCNTTTAAAAGATTTCCGTAATACCTTTCTGTTTTTCCCTCTTTTAGATTACTCCATAAATCAAGCATTACCTTATCATTTATTTCTGATGATTTTCTCATTAAATGAATTTCTTCTTCATCCGAATACCAAAGAATATCTACTCCTAGGTCTTCATATATTGGAAATAACTTATTTACTATAAATCTATGGTTTCCATTTATATTTAAATATAGAGCAATCATTCTTTCTCCTGGAGAAAACCACTTGCCTTCATCCTTTTCCTCCTAAATTTTTATTATATTTATAATATAACTCATACTAAAAATAATATCTATTTTTGATAAGATAAAACCATTTATATAAAATAAGTAAAATGATATAATTTTAATTAAGAATTTATAGGAGGATCAAGAATGAAAATAGCAGTAATTTCAGATATACACGGAAATATTTACGCACTAATGAAGACTTTTGAAGATATTGATTTGCAGAAGGTAGATTTGACCATTTGCCTTGGAGATTTAGTAGGATATGGACCTCATCCAAATGAAGTTATAGCCTTAATAAAAAGAAGAAATATACCTTGCTTAAAGGGAAACTATGATGCTTCTGTAGTTGATGGTGATTTTACTTTTATTAGGGATAATGCTGTTAATTCCTTTGCCCTTCCTTGGTCTAGTGAGGAAGTTAGAACTTCAAATAAATACTATCTATCAACCTTGCCAACTTTTCTAGACTACGATATAAAGGGAGTTAAAATTAAGTTTACCCACGGAAGCCCAAATGCAATAAATGAATACTTATATGAAGATAAAGAAAACACTGAAGAGGTAATGAAAAACCTGGAGGAAGATATTCTTGTTTGCGGTCATACCCACATACCTTCTTATAAAAAATTTAATAATAAAATATTTATTAATCCTGGTAGTGTTGGTAAACCTAAAATAGGCAGACCTAATATAACTTATGCAATCCTTAATATTGATGAAAATAAAAATATAGATGTTAAATTTAGAGAATTAGAATATGATTATAAAAAAATAGTTAAAGATGCTAGAATGCTCAATTTCCCAGCTCCTCTAGTTGCTTCTTATGAAAGTGGAACTGAATAGCGCAGTTCCACTTTTATTTCATATTTTCTTTAATTACACCAATAACCTTAAAGCTTGATAATATAGGCATAGATTCTTCCTTGCCATTTTTAAATAAATTCGTATAATCTTCTCCAGCCCTTGCTCCTAAATACCTTCCGTATTTCCATTCTTCCGATTCAGTAACATCATATACTATTCCATCAACTATAATATAAGCAGGCCTTCCATCCTTACCATCATACATCTTTACTTCTTCCCTAGATAAATTAATAAATTCATTTACCCTATGNTATCTATGAAAAGCTGAGTTTTCCAAATAGCTTTCAATTTGGTTACAAACTTTCTTAAAGGTTTCAAATATATTTTCTTTATAATCCTCTGGATATGTTATTAACATTGACTTTAACTTATTTAATTCTATAAACTTTTTTTCTAAAAAATTATCCTTCCCCATAAAATCCCCCTAAAATATTTCCTTTAATTATAATATGATTTTAAGTTGCAAATGTTAGTGAATTGGTGTAAAATCGAAATTAATATAAAATAGTTAAACACGATGACGAGAAGAGTAGCTAATATGATGTAGTTTAAGCGAGTAAGGGATGGTGTGAGCCTTATACGAAGCTATTAGTGAAGAACATCTCTGAGTATCTAACCGAACAAGTGATATTCCCACTTAAGTAGACTTAGACGGCTTCAAACCGATATCCTTGAAATGGCATAATTGTGTCAGTAGAGTGGCTATTTTTATAGCAATTTGGGTGGTACCGCGAAGTTATCCTTTCGTCCCTTTATTAGGGGATGAAAGNTTTTTTTATTTTATAAAATACATTTTTAGGAGGAATAATAATGGATAAAGTTGTTTTAGTTAAATCACTTTATAGAAAGCAAGAAGAATACTTAGACAAAGAAGTTAAAATTTCTGGATGGGTAAGAACTTTAAGAGCTTCAAATGCCTTTGGATTTATTGAAGTTAACGATGGAAGCTTTTTTAAGAATATTCAAGTTGTAATTTCAAATGAACTTTCAAACTTTGGAGAAATTTCAAAACTGCCTATAAGCTCATCAATAACAGTTATAGGTACTTTAGTTGCTACCCCACAGGCTAAGCAGCCATTTGAAATTCAAGCTAAGGAAGTAATCGTAGAAGGTATGTCTAGTTCAGATTATCCACTACAAAAGAAAAGACATACTTTTGAATATTTAAGAACAATAGCTCACTTAAGACCAAGAAGTAATGCCTTTTCTGCAGTATTTAGAGTTCGTTCAGTAGCTGCTTATGCTATACACAAGTTCTTCCAAGAAAGAGGATTTGTTTATACTCATACTCCAATAATAACTGGAAGCGATGCTGAAGGTGCTGGAGAAATGTTTAGATTAACTACTTTAGACTTACACAATGTTCCAAAAACTGAAGATGGAGAAATTGATTTTAAAGAAGACTTCTTCGGAAAAGAAGCTAACCTTACAGTATCAGGTCAATTAAACGGAGAATGTTATGCACTAGCATTTAGAAATATATATACTTTCGGGCCAACATTTAGAGCAGAAAACTCAAATACAGCAAGACATGCTGCTGAATTCTGGATGGTAGAGCCAGAAATATCCTTTGCAGATTTAAATGACAATATGGAACTTGCTGAAGATATGCTTAAATATNTTTTAGAATATGTTTTAGCTGAATGTCCGGAAGAAATGGCTTTCTTTAACCAATTTGTTGATAAGGGAATCCTAGATAGATTAAACCATGTTATGACTTCAGACTTTGGCAGAGTAACTTATACTGATGCAATTGAAATATTAAAGAAGGCTGATAAGAAGTTTGAATATCCAGTTGAATGGGGAATTGACCTTCAAACAGAACATGAAAGATATTTAACAGAAGAACACTTTAAGAAACCTGTATTTGTAACTGACTATCCAAAAGACATTAAGGCTTTCTATATGAGAATTAATGAAGATGGAAAAACAGTTGCAGCCATGGACCTTTTAGTTCCTGGAATAGGAGAACTTATCGGTGGAAGCCAAAGGGAAGAAAGATTAGATATATTAAAGAACAGAATGGCAGAACTAGGTCTTAAGGAAGAAGACTACTGGTGGTACCTAGAACTTAGAAAATACGGAGAAACTAAGCACTCTGGATATGGCCTAGGTTTTGAAAGACTTATAATGTATATTACCGGTATGAGCAATATAAGAGACGTAATTCCATTCCCAAGAACTACTGGAAGTGCGGAATTCTAAAAACAGTTCACAGTTCACAATTCACAGTGCACAGTTGAGGAAATAATTCAGCTTTGCTGAATTATAAAAAATGATTTATAAGCTCCTTTGGAGTTTATAAATCATTTTGTTTTTATCCCTTTTTCATCTTAGATTTTTCTTGAAATAACTTTGTATATATACTCAAATCTATTTAACTTCAATTGTAAACTTTAAATCTTCCCTTATCTCATATATATCTTCGAAATCTGTAGCCACTAGTTTGTATTGTTCCTCCTTGGATAAACCCCCTATTTCACCTATAAAACTTCCATCATCTTTTTCTTTAAAATTTCTAATCTTATATTCCTTGCCTTTACTATCTACTATTTTTAAGCTATATGGATATTTAGTTGCCAGAAAGTTCGTGCATTCATAATGAATTAAGGTCTTATCCTCTAAAAATTCTACTTCCGTCACTTTATATTCTCCAATTTCTCCTTGTGATAAAATAGTGGTACCATAATTATTTAGCAATACTTCTTTTTCATCATAGTTATTTTGTGAAAGCTCTTCTCTATACTTAACGGGAATAAAGGTTACGGAATTAGTATCCTCATAGATATTTTTAAATGTATGTTCAAAAAAGGTTTTATTTAATTTAGTTGATCCATTTCCCTCACTACTCTTAAATTCTAGTAATCTCCCTTGATTTTATTATTGTATTTTGAATTGCATCTTCTATGTCTTGTTTTCCTGAAAGCATGCTTAATGCTACCCTATATAAAGATGTTTTATTATTTTCAATTAGGCGACTAAAGGCTTCCTTATCTCCTTTTTTAGCAAGCCTAACATCTAACTCAATACTATCATCATTCTCAATTGTTGAGGTAAATTCCACTTTATCTCCCCCTTATCATATTTAAAAACTCTTAGCTAAGAACCTTATATAAATTAGATAACTTATCTACTCAAAATGTTCACATAAAAATATATTTTTTAACACTTCTAAAATTACATAACTTTTGTAATTATAATTATATTTTAAACCTCTAACAATTCCCAACAAATATACTCTTAGTTTTATGAGCCTTTTATGTTGTTTAAAAAATAAAGAGAGCGATAGTCTGTAAAATATATCACTCTCTTTATATTTCTATATAATTTTTAAATTCTACTCTTTAATTCTTTTAACTTAGCAAGTAATTCCTTATATTCCTTATCTAACTCTTCTACCTTATCCTTTTTAGAGGGCATTGATAATCTTCCTATTACTTCTGTAATTCTATTTTGCAATATAAAAATTTGATTTTTAATATCCTTTTTAGAATCATTTTTGGCTTGCTTTTTACTAGCTAGGTATTCCTTGTAGTTTCCTCTAAACATATTGATTTTATAATTTTCTATAGTCATTATAGTATCAGCAAGAGCTTCTATGAACCTTCTATCATGGGATACAAATAATATGGTTCCCTTATAGTCTTTAAGGACTTTTTCTACTACTTCTAAGGAATTTATATCAATGTAGTTTGTAGGTTCGTCTAGGATAAGAAGATTTATATCTTTTAGTAACATTTTCGCAAAGGATACCTTAACCTTCTCTCCCCCACTTAAGACCCTTACCTTTTTATAAATATCTTCCCTTTTTATTAGCAATCCAGCTAGTAGTATTCTAGCAAAGGTTTCATCATAAATGCTTTCTTCCATTACATTCTCTATTATGGTTAGGTCTTCATTTAGAATGCTCATATCTTGACTGAAGTATCCTATTTTTGCACCCTTGGCAACTTTTATGAATTTATCGTCATTTTCATTCATTATCATTTTTATTAGGGTACTTTTTCCACAGCCATTAGGACCAAGAAGAGCCACTTTTGAATTATTAAATATGCTAAATTCAGCATTATTAAATATAACTTTTTTACCAAAGCTTTTACTTATATTTTTTCCTTCCATAACTATCTTGCTATGAAGTTTGCTTGATTCTTTTATATCTAAAGTAATTATTTCCTCTTCCCTTGGTTTTTCTTTAACCTCTAAGTGTTCTATTCTTTTTTCAAGAGCCCTTGCTGCCTTATCAAGATTTGCCTTCGCCTTTTGATTCCCCATTTTATGAAGCCTAGCCTCCGAATTTCCCATTCTTTTAGGAGTTTTCTTCATGCTTTTTACTTTTTGCTTAGTATCAATAATTATATTTTGAAGCCTCTTTTTCTCTTTTACATATTCCTCATATTCAAACTGTGCTCTTTCTTTTTCCTTAGCTTTTTGCTCAATATAATCACTGTAATTGCCCTTATATATTTTTATTTTTCCATCTTCTAATTCTATAATTTTATTACATAGCTTATCTAAGAAGCTTCTATCATGGGATATAAGAACTAATGCACCCTTGTATTCCTGAAAGCTTCTTTCTAAAAGCTCAATACCCTCTATATCTATATTGCTTGTTGGTTCGTCTGCAAATACTAAGGGACTATTTTNACTTAATGCTTGTGCAAGCTTAAATCTAGTTTTTTCTCCCCCACTCATATTGTCAGTCCAGGTATGACTTATATTAAACTTAGATGCCATTTCATCACTTATTCTTAAGTTTTCTGGTCCTTCTAATTGAGATATATAAGAATAATTACCGTATATCTTTATATATCCTTCATCTGGTTCTAACCTTTTGCAAAGAATATTGATTAATGTGGTCTTACCAACTCCATTTACTCCTACAATTCCTATTCTATCTTCTGAATAGATTTTTAAGTTTTCTATATCTAATATTTGCCTATCAGCAAAACTTTTCTTAATATTATTTCCTTCAATTAATAACAAAAAATCCCCTCCTTGTAACTTTGGAGAGGATAGTATTCTAACCATATGTCAATTTCAATATGCCTAACAAAACCCTTATTATGCATAAAAATATTATGTATAATAAGAATTAAAGAAATAGCCAAATGACATAATTTACGACAAACTATCTACAGTTACAAAAATACTATCCACTTCCAAATTAAATAAAAGACGCAACAATAAAGCCCTTCTTAAGACCTTATTAAAAGTTCAATTTTACATAATTATTAGTAGTGGATTACATTCTCATTTCTGCAAATACCTTGCCCTTTCTTTAAATTTTATTATTATAATCAATTATATTATATGAATAACTGCTACTACTGTCAATATATATGAGGGATTTATCACATACTATGCTATGCATTAATAAAAATAAAAAGGGGTGAAACAAATGTCTGAAATTATAACAAGGGTAGATAAATTTGATACAGAGATGGGTCCTATAGAAAAAATGGAAGCCCATTATAAAGGGACTCTTCACAGGGCATTTTCCATACTAGTTTTTAATTCTAAAAATGAATTACTATTACAAAAAAGAGCATTAAGTAAATATCATTCTCCTGGACTTTGGACAAATACCTGCTGCAGCCATCCAAGGTTTGGTGAAAAGCTTGAAGATGCAATTTATAGAAGGCTTAAGGAGGAAATGGGTTTTACTTGTAAGCTTAAAGAAGCCTTCAGTTTTACTTATAAAGTTCAATTTGATGATGGCCTTTTTGAACATGAATTTGATCATGTCTTTATTGGAAGATATGATGGTGATCTTTTTCCAAATAAAGATGAGGTTGATGATTATAAATGGGTTAATCTTAAAGAACTAAAAAAAGATATACAAAAGAATCCTGAAGCTTATACTTATTGGTTTAAAGTTTTATTTGATAAGGCAGAGGATATTTTACAAGAAAATTATACTTAAATTAAAACAGAGCTGTGGCATTAATCTAACTTATGCCACAGCTCTTTTATATAATTGACTATCCTTCCTTATACACAGCTGCTCCTTCTAAATCAATGTCTAATTCCTTAAGAAGCCAATTATTCTTTAATGAATTTAATTGATTTTTTAGCTCATGTATAAAGTCCTTATTTTTTTCATCTATAATAGTTATAATAGTAGGTCCTGCTCCACTTATAAATGTTCCAAAACTATTATATTTATTGCAAATATCCTTTATCTTATCAAAATCAGGTATTAGTTTACTTCTATAATTTTGATGTAACTTATCTTCTACCCCATACTTTAGCAATTCAAATTTCCCATTAGAAAAGGCTGACAATAGTAAGGAAACCCTGCTTACATTGAAAACTCCATCCTTAAATGATATTTCCTTTGGTAAGACTTCCCTTGCTTCTTTTGTAGATAAGGTAAAGTCAGGAATCAAGGCAATAAACTTAATCCCCTTAGCTACATTAATATTGTTATGGAAGACTTCATCTCCTTCTGCTATTGATGTTACCAAGCCTCCCAATAAGGCTGGTGCAACATTGTCAGGATGTCCCTCTATCTCAGTAGCAATCTTTAATAATNCGTCCTTTGATAAGGGGCTTCCTGCTAATTCATTTGCACCTAATATACCAGCTACAATACATGCAGCACTACTTCCTAATCCCCTCGAAACAGGGATGTTAGTTTCCATAGTGATTCTAATTCCACCTATCTCATGACCTATTTCAGCAAGTGTTCTCTTCATAGATGTATAAACTAAATTATCTTCACCCTTAAACCTATCATCACAGCCCATAATTTCTAAACCCTTAGGAATTTCTTCAAAGGTAAAGGTATTATATAGACTTAAAGCAAGCCCTATTGAATCAAAGCCTGGCCCTATGTTTGCACTAGTTGCTGGCACCTTTATTTTAATCACGAGCTTCACCTACTTTTAAAAAGCCTTCTACCATTTTTCTCATATCTTCCTTATCACAATTACTATTGTGGATTACTTTTTTATCTTGAAGATTTTTTATAGGCTTAGGAATAACTGTATTAGTCTTTTCAGATAAAATATCTATAACTTCAAATTCATCCATACCATTTATATCAATTCCAAGTGCTGAAGCTACTGATGATGAGAATTTATATGGACTTGCAGTAGATACAATAACTGTTTTTATATCTTCTTTATGCTCTCTCTTATATTTCTCACTTACATTAAAGGCTACAGCTGTATGGGTATCTAATAGATAATTAAAATCCTTATATACATCTTTTATAGTATCTGCTACTTCAGCTTCACTAGAATAGCCAGCATAAAATTCCTTTAATATATCCTTGTCTATGCTATAAAANCCCTTCTTTGACAGCTGTTCCATACATGAAGGGGTTAATTCTTCCTTACTTTCATCTAAGTGATATAAAAGNCTTTCAAGGTTACTTGAAATTAATATATCCATAGATGGTGAAGTTGTTAAGATAAGATCTCTTCTTTTATCGTACCTTCCTGTATCAAAGAAATCTGTTAATACCTTATTTTCATTTGAAGCACATATTAGCTTATTTACTGGCAGCCCCATTTTCTTTGCATAATATGCAGCAAGGATATTTCCAAAATTACCTGTAGGTACTGCAAAATTTACCTTGTCTCCTATTTGAAGTTGATTATCTTTAACCAGTAAGAAATAGCTATAGAAATAATATACTACTTGAGGAATCAGTCTTCCAATATTTATTGAATTAGCTGAAGATAGTATATAATTATTTTTTCTTAAAGCTTCTACAAAANCTTTATCATTAAAAAGCTTTTTCACACCGCTTTGTGCATCATCNAAGTTTCCATTTATTCCAACTACACAGGTATTGGCTCCTTCCTGAGTTCTCATTTGAAGCTTTTGAATTTTACTTACTCCATCTTCTGGGAAGAATACTACAATTTTAATACCCTCTACATTGGCAAAGCCTTCTAGAGCAGCCTTTCCTGTATCACCTGAAGTAGCTGTAAGNATAACTACTTCTTTNTTTTCTCCATTTATTTTTAAGGAGTGTTTTAATAGGTGNGGCAATATAGATAGAGCCATATCCTTAAAGGCTAATGTAGGCCCATGGTATAACTCAAGACAATAATCTTCACCAACCTTTACTAATGGTGCTATAAGATCCGTATCAAATTTATCATCATAAGCCCTTTCAATACATGCCCTAAGATCCTTTTCCTCAAAATCTGTAAAGAACTTGCTCATAATTTCAAAGGCAAGATCCTGATAATTTAATTTTCTTAGTTCCTCCAAGGATACCTGTGGAATATTGACAGGGACGAAAAGGCCCCCATCCCTTGATATTCCCTGAATAATTGCCTCACTAGGTCCTACTGATATTTCTTTATTTCTAGTACTAATATATCTCATTTAATTCTCCCCCTTAAAGAAGTATTCTTGCTAGGAAATAGTCCTTTTTATCTATTTCAAATGAGGAAATAAGCTTGTTTATTTTAGATATTTCAATTTCCTCTGTTATAATTGCTGTTGTACTGCCTTCACTTAACACCTTGGAAGAAATATCCCTTAAAGCACTTGCAATATCTTCATTTGAAGCAGAAATTCTTAAATAATAACTACCCTTTATCTTATCATTATTATTTTTTAACTTATTTTGACCTAATGGATTTCCCTTTCTATAGCTAGCTAAAATAACATCTAATACATCACTTAAAACTGCATTTGCTGTAACTAACTTACCTGCCCCTGCTCCGTAAAATTTTAGTTCTCCAACATTATTTCCCTTAAAAGCAACAGAATTAAATGCCATGTTTACATTAGCAAAGTAATTATTATTTTTAACTATAACGGGCTGTACTACTGCAGTAAATCCATCTTCATAAGCCCTTGCTTCTCCAATTAGTTTTACAGTTGAATCCATATTCTTTATATGGTTTATATCAAAGGATGTAATTGAGCTTATGCCATTAAGAATTATATCTTCTTCAGTAACCCTTCCTTGCAAGGATAAAGTCGCTAATATTCTAAGCTTTCTTAAGGTATCATGTCCTTCTACATCAGCTGTTGGATCTGCCTCAGCATATCCTAATTCTTGGGCAATCTTTAATACTTCATCATAGTCCTTACCTTCATCTATCATTCTTGTTAAAATATAGTTACATGTTCCATTAAGAATACCTTGCACTTCTGATATTTCATTNAAAGCTAGCTGTTCTTTTAATGGCTTAATTACTGGTATTCCTCCACCAACACTTGCCTCATATAAAAAGGCAAGATTCTTTTCGCTAGCCAAGGCGGATAGTTCTTCAAAATACTTAGATACTACTGCCTTATTTGCTGTAACTACATTTTTTCCTGAATTTAATGCTTCAGTAATATATTCATAACTACGCCCCAAATCTCCAGTTACTTCAATTATTATGCTTATTTCTTTATCATTTAAAATTTCATTAAAGTCATTAGTTAGTATGCCTTCATCTAATTTAACTTCTCTTTCCTTATTTAAATTCTTTACAAGGATCTTTTTGATATTAATTTCCTGCCCAATTATTCTTTTTAATTCATCTTTTCTATTATTTAATATTTCAACTATTCCTGTTCCGACAGTTCCAAGCCCTAATAAACCTATATTTATCATAATTCCCCCTCCTATTTAAGCTTTGATGCTACAAGTTCAGCTATTTGAACTGCATTAGTAGCTGCGCCTTTTCTTATATTATCTGCAACAACCCAAATATTAAGGCCATTTTCCAAGCTAAAATCTCTTCTGATTCTACCTACGAAAACTTCATCATGTCCTTCTGCATCTATTGGCATGGGATATAGATTATTTTTAATATCATCCTTTACTACAATTCCTGGGAATCCCCTAAGTGCATCATATACCTCTTCTAATTCAAAGCTTTTTTCAAATTCAATATTTATAGAGATACTATGAGCATATTTAACAGGAACCCTTACTGTAGTTGCCGTTACTCTAATATTTTCATCCTGAAGAATCTTCTTAGTTTCATCAATCATCTTGATCTCTTCTTTTGTATAACCGTTATCTAAAAAGCTATCTATATGTGGAAGTGTATTAAATTGAATTTGATAAGGATAAAATTCTCCACTTCCTTCTTCTAAATCTTGAAGTCCCTTTATTCCTGATCCTGATACTGATTGATAAGTTGAATATATAACTCTTTTTATCTTAAACCTATCATGCAGAGGCTTCAAAGAAATAACTGATTGAATAGTAGAACAGTTTGGATTAGCAATAATGCCCTTGTTCCAATCTATATCCTCTGGATTTACTTCTGGAATTACCAGAGGTACTTCCTTATCCATTCTAAAGACACTACTATTATCAACAACCTTAATTCCCTTTTCTACAGCTATAGGAGCATATTTTTCACTAACAGAACCTCCTGCTGCAAATAAGGCTATATCAATATTTTTATCAAAGGAATCTTCTTTTAATTCTTCAACAATATATTCAACATCCTTAAAATATACCTTGCTGCCAGCAGACCTTTTTGATGATAGAAAATATATATTATTTATTGGAAAATTTCTTTCTTCTAATACCTTTAGAATTGTTCCCCCTACCAATCCTGTTGCTCCAACAACTGCAATATTAAATTTCTTCATATTAATTTCCTCCTAACGTATATTTTTTATTAGCTTTAGTTGTTAGTTAAAGGCCTTATAAATAGACTCTATAGCTTTTTCAAAATCATTATTTTCTACACCAATAATTATATTTAATTCACTAGATCCCTGAATTATCATCCTTGTATTAATTTCAGCCTTTCCTAGAGCTGTAAATATCTTAGCTGAAGTTCCCTTGGTTCTAATCATTCCTCTTCCTACTACAGCTATTAAAGCCATGTCTGAATAAGTTTCTATATTATCAGGGTTACATAAGATACGAATCTCCTCTACTACCTTTTTTAATTTAGAACTTATTTCAGCAGTTGGAACTACAATAGAAATTGAATCTATGCTGGAAGGCATATGCTCAATTGATATATCATTTGTTTCAAATACTGATATTATCTTTCTAAAAAAGTCCCTTTCTATAGTCATTAATGTTTTTTCAACAGATATTACAGTAAAATTCTTTTTACCTGATATTCCAGTAATTCCTCTAGAGTTCACTGGTGTTGAATCATCAACTATCATGGTTCCCTTATCCCCTGGTCTATTGGTATTCTTTATATTTATTGGAATACCATATTTTCTAACTGGGAAAATGGCTTCTTCATGAAGTACAGATGCACCCATATAGGATAATTCCCTAAGTTCCTTATATGTGACAAGTTCCATAGGCTTAGGATTCTTTACAATATTAGGATCTGCCACCAAAAATCCTGAAACATCAGTCCAATTTTCATAAATATCAGCCTTTACGCCATTAGCAATAATTGAACCGGTAATATCTGAGCCTCCCCTTGAAAAAGTCACTATTTCATTCTTTTCATTGGAACCATAAAAGCCTGGAATAACTGCATGGGATGCAGCCTTTAGACGTTCTCTAACTCTTTTTTCAGTATGAGCTTCATTGAAAGTTCCATCTTGGTTAAAGACTATTATTTCTTTTGCATCAATAAACTCATACCCTAAATAATTTGCAAGAATAACTCCATTTAGGTATTCTCCCCTACTAGCTGTATAATCCCTAGATGCTCCATCTCTTATATTGTTTTTAATTTCATTTAAGGATCCTTGGATGTCTATTTCTAGATTTAATTCCTTGCAGATCTCTACATATCTATCATTTATAATTTTAAATACTTCATCAAAGTTAAGACCATGTGAAGCAAGCTGATAGCACATGTATAAGAGATCCGTTACCTTATGATCCTTGCTATTTCTCTTTCCAGGAGCAGATGGAACAATAAATCTTCTCCTCTTATCTTCTGTTACTATTTCTTTTACCTTTTTAAATTGCTCCCCATTTGCTAAGGAGCTTCCCCCAAATTTTACAACAATAATGTTACTCATCTTAGCCCTCTTTTCTGATTATTACTTATTTTCTGATAATTATTATTTTGTATAAAAAAACACCCATCCTAAAAAGGACGAGTGTATTATCTCGTTTCCACCTATAATAAGTAAAACGGCATTAACGCTTGCCAACGCAAATTCCTACTAAATTTCAGAACTGAGCTCCTGGGTGGTTTTCAATGCATTGTATCTAAGAAGTCTTTCAGCCGATGAACTTCTCTCTCTGTTGACCTTAATGAATTTACTCGTCCCAATCACAGCTTTTTAATTATTCTACAATTTGTTTATATTTATGTCAAGAGGAAAATAAATGTTTTTTATTTACCTTTTCTTTTAGCCAATTCATATAATGTATATACTGGAGCACCTGTTCCACCTTTTATAGTTAAATCAGTTTTCTTATCTGCCCAAGCTGTTCCAGCTATATCTAAATGTAACCAAGGCTTATCTTGAACAAACTCACCTATAAATAATCCTGCTGTTATAGTACCAGCATTTCTTCCTGGACTATTATTCAAATCAGCAATTTCTGATTTTACCATTTCCTTATATTCTTCAAAGGCTGGTAACTGCCAGAACTTTTCTCCTGTATAATTAGAAACTTCCTTAAGTTCCTTATAGAAGCTATCATTATTTGTTACAACTGCTGTTGTAGTATCACCAAGGGCTACTAAAGCTGCACCTGTTAGCGTTGCTATATCAATAACTTCACTAGCATTTTCTTTTTCTATAATGTAATTAACTGCATCTACTAAAGTTAGTCTTCCTTCAGCATCTGTATTTCTTATTTCTATAGTTTTTCCTGCCATGCTTCCTATTATTTCACCAGGCTTATATGCTGCCCCAGATATCATATTTTCACAAGCTGCAACTACAGCAATAACATTAACCTTTAACTTTCTTCCTGCAATAATTGACATTGCTCCTATAACTGATGCTGCTCCACCCATATCTGATTTCATATCAACCATTCCTGTAGTTGGTTTAAGTGAATATCCACCAGAATCATAAGTTAAGCCCTTTCCTACAAGACCTAAGATTTCTCCCTTTTCTTCTGGATTTCCAAAGTATCTCATAACTATAAGCTTAGGCTCTTTTTCGGAAGCCTTAGCTACGCTATAGAAGGCCTCCATTTTTAATTCTTTAATTTTTTCTACGCCATGTACTTCTACTTCAAAGCCATGTTCTTTTCCAGCCTCAACTGCTTTTTCTGCTAAAGTTTCTGGATAAATAACATTTGCAGGTTCATTAACTAGGTCTCTAGCTAATACTATTCCCTTACCAATTGAATTTCCTTCTTCAATAGCTTCAAGAAGTTCTGGAGTTGCTTCTTTTAATCCATGCACTCCTATTGAAGCCATAATCTCATTTTCCTTTTCTTTATCTGTTTTATACTTATTGAAAGTGTAGCCAGCTAAATGAGCAGCTATTGTAACATTTTTAGCTATTTCTTCAAGATTTAATTTATTAGTAATTGGAAGCCTTAGGAAAACTGCTTTAGCTTTTAGTTCTTTTGCTTTTCTTATAGCCTTAGCTGTTCCCTTTCTAATTTTATCAAGATTTAATTCTTCTTCCTTTCCTAATCCTACTAATACAACAGTTTGGAAAGTTCCATTCATCCCCATTGTAAAGGTATATAGCTCACCATTTTTTCCGCTAAACAAATTTCTACTTTGTGCATAAGCTACATTTTTATTTAATTCTTCCTTAGGTAAAGTAAGCTTGTTTTCAAGTAAATATATCACTCTTACTTCCACTTCAGAACAGTTTAAACTTCTATATGATACTTTCATTTTGTCACCTCTATTAAATATAATCTTTTCCTAATAATATCATTGTTGATAAATATATTCAACTAATAAGGATTATTGGCAATATAAGAAAATAATTTTTTATTTTTGTATAAATTTCTTATTTATGTAAATAATATAAATATACCTGTGTAAGCAGGTCCATCCCCCATTTATTTATACAAAAGCGCTAAGGCGCTTTTTTGTTTTCTTCATTAAGAATTACTAAAATAATTTTTATCATTATAATAAGTATATTATGTAATTTTCTTTTATTGGTGTATAATTTATATTAAATCGCAGTAAATAAATGGGAGGTTTTTTATATATGAAAAATAAAAAGTTAATAATAGTATCTACACTATTATTATCATTTATACTTATAATGACTGGATGTTCCGGCCTAGATAAAACTCAAAAAACTTTTGATTCTTATGCTGAAAAATGGGTACAAGCTGATTATAAAGGCATGTACGAAATGTTAACAAAGGATTCAAAAGAAACCATATCTGAAGAAGATTTTATTACAAGATACACTAATATATTTTCTGCTATAAATGCTAATAATTTAATAGTTGAAATTGATGGCGAAAAATCAAAAGAAGATGATGGATTAGTTATTCCATTTAAGGTAACTATGAATTCTATAGCTGGAGATATAACTCTTACAGATTATAAATTAACCTTAATTAAGGAAGATAAAGAGTACAAAATAAAGTGGGATGAAAGTTTAATTTTCCCTCAAATGATTAAGGATGATAAGATTTGGGTTAATACTATTCCTTCTAAAAGAGGAAGTATTTTAGACAAGGATGGTAACCCCTTAGCCCAGGATGGAATTCTTAATACAGTTGGCCTTTATCCGGCTGAATTTAACAAGTCTAATGTGGATGCGAAAATAACTGAAATTGCAGAGATTCTTGATATAAGCGAAGAAAATATAAAAACAAAACTTGATGAAAATAATAATCCTGAACACTTTGTTCCTATAGTTGATATATTGCCAGAGGACCCTAAGCTATCTAAACTAAGGGATAGGGGAGAAGAAGGAATTTTAATTAGGGAAAAAGAAGGCAGGGTTTATACTGGTGGTGAAGCCTTTGGTAGATTAATAGGCTATATAGGTAATATTACTGCAGAAGAACTAGAAGCTAATAAGGATAAGGGATATCATGATACAAGCCTTATTGGTAAAGCCGGTTTAGAACAAGTTTATGAAGAAAGCTTAAAGGGAAAGGATTTTGCAGAAATATATATAGAACGTGGAGATGAAAAGATAACTGTTGCATCTGCAGAAGGTGAAGATGGAAAAGATATTAAAACTTCCATTGATTCAGAACTTCAAAAGAAAATATATAATGAAATGAATGGTGAGAAAGGGGCAGCAACTGCTGTAAATCCTAAAACAGGTGAAGTTATAGCCATGGTAAGCTCCCCTTCCTTTGATTCTAATGTATTTACAACTTATGTAACTAAAGCTCAAAAGGCTAAGTGGGAAGAAATAGGCGATGCTGATGAAGTAAATAGATTTAATAAAATTTATTCTCCAGGGTCAACAATGAAGCTTCTAACTTCTGTAATTGGCTTAGAAAATAAGGTGATAGATCCTAATTCCGCTAGGGATATTCAAGGTTTATCTTGGCAGAAGGATAGCTCTTGGGGAGATTATAAAATAACTAGGGTAACAGACCCCGGAAAACCTGTTAATTTAAAAGATGCTGTCAACCATTCAGATAATATTTATTATGGACAAGTTGCCTTAGAATTAGGCAGCGAAAAATTTATAGAGGGAATTAAAAAATTTGGAATTAGCGAAGAACTACCTTTTGAATATCCTATGGAAAATTCTCAAATTTCTAATGATGGTACTTTAGATAATGAAATTTTATTAGCAGATACTGGGTATGGACAAGGAGAAATAATGATGACTCCTTTACATGTAGCCTTATCTTACAGCGCTTTAGCCAATGAGGGTAATATAATGAAACCAAGATTAGTAATAAGTGAAAATTCCGAGGCAGCAGTTTGGAAAGAAGAAGCTATATTAAAGGATAACTTGCCAGTATTAATAGATGCCTTTACTGCCTTAATTAATGATGCTGGTGCTACAATTCCGGATGGTGCTGTTCCTGGATTTAGAGTTGCAGGTAAAACAGGTACTGCAGAAATAAAACAATCTCAGGATGATGCTTCAGGAACTGAAAATGGATGGTTTGTTTCTGTTGATACAGATACATCAAAAATTTCCTTAGCCATGATTGTTGAAGATGTTAAGGAAAGGGGACATAGCCACTTTACTGTTCCTAAGGTTAGGAATGTTATGGAATACTACCTTAATAGATAGTTTTCACTTTTCAAGTTTCAGGTTTCAGTTGGTAAAAAATAAGAGACTCAGCCTTTGCTGAGTCTTTTACTTATCTAAATATTACTTTTCCATCTTCAAATCTATCTATTATTGCTAGGGATTCAACTCTTGCTCCCATGCCTTCAAGAACTTCTCTTCCTTCTTGGAATCCTTTTTCTATAACTATTCCTATTCCAACTAAGTTAGCGCCTGATTGTTTAACTAAATCCATCATTCCTTTAGCAGCACAGCCCTTAGCTAGGAAATCGTCTATTATTAGTACATTTTCACCTTCTTTAAGAAATGGCTTTCCAACTCTAACTTTATAAGTTTTTTTCTTTGTAAATGAATCTACTTCTGATTCATAAACTTCCTTATCTAAGTTTAAGCTTTCTGT
>JGI24711J26586_10000287_pt1 | contig 38496 bp, 30 predicted proteins | sample BioPla3DNA1_FD_26586 | JGI IMG/M metagenome (IMG submission 26586)
TACTTTCTAAAGTTATTTCAAGCCTTTCAAGGAAAGAATCAATTAGTTAAAAGTTAACAAATTGATCCTAGAGGTTTTCAACATAAATTTATGAAGAACTACATTTTTTTACTCGCCCATTTTTTTTATAAATTATTGAAATTTTACTCATAATATCTGTAAATTGAGCAATAAGTTGAACAAAATTAGATATTTCAGAAATTTAATGCAAAAACTATGAACTGGATCTTAATTTTGGTTATTTCAAACTTCAAAAAACGCATGAAAAATCATACGAAAGCTTTTTTACCCCCTGTTTCAAGGAAATAAATATTTTTTATATATTGATAAACTGGTCACAATTTTAGTATAATGTAACCTCATTTTTTTGAGGCGTGTCGAATTTAAGGTTGAGCCGCGGGTTATGGCTCATCTACGTGTGTCTGTTTTTATTTATATAGTTATTCCTTTCATATATCTAAAATATTATTTATAGAGCATGTCATTAAGCGAAGACGCTCCTCTATTTTAGGAGCACAAAGTGTCAGATTTTCAAGAAAAAGAGATCGCTACTACCAATGGTGGCGAAGAAAGCCTATTAGTACAAGCAGCAGAACAGTTAGAAGAGAACGAGCCAATCGTTACTTTTGATGATCTAGGTTTAAGTAAAGAAGTATTAAAGGCTGTTCACGATTTAGGTTTTGAGTCCCCAACTCCAATTCAGGAGCGTTCTATTCCTGTAGTATTAGAAGGCCGTGACATGATTGGTCAGGCTCAGACTGGTACCGGTAAGACCGCAGCTTTCTCATTACCAATTTTATCTAAGATTGACTGCAAAAAGGCATGTATTCAGGCTTTAGTTTTAGAGCCAACACGTGAGCTTGCAATTCAGGTTGCAGAGGCATGCCAGAACTTTTCAAAGTATTTAAATGATTTTAGAGTAGCACCTATTTATGGTGGTGCTTCATACGAAAACCAGATACGTACATTACGTCATGGCTCACAGGTTGTAGTAGCAACTCCAGGTCGTTTAATTGATTTAATCCAGCGTGGTAAGGTTGATTTATCAAATCTTACTCACATGGTTATCGACGAAGCTGATGAAATGCTACGCATGGGATTTATTGATGATGTTGACTGGATTTTAAGCAACACTCCAGAGACTCGTCAGACAGCATTATTCTCTGCAACCATGCCACCTGTAATTGCACGTATTGCAAAGAATCACTTAAAGAACCCTGAAGACGTACGTATTGAGTCAAAGACAACAACTGCTACTACTGTTCATCAGCGTTACTGGGTTGCATCAGGCGCTCACAAGATTGACGCTATGACCAGAATTCTAGAAGTTGAAAACTATGATGCAGTAATCGTATTCGTACGTACTAAAACTGATGCTGAAGACGTATCTAACAAGTTAATGGCTCGTGGTCTTGCATGTGCTGCATTACATGGTGATATTCCACAGCGTCAGCGTGAAAAGATCATTGACCGTTTAAAGAAAGGTCAGCTTGATATCATTATCGCAACTGACGTGGCAGCACGCGGTCTTGACGTAGACAGAATCACTCACGTATTCAACTACGATATTCCATATGACGCTGAGTCTTATGTTCACCGTATCGGCAGAACCGGTCGTGCAGGCAGAACTGGTGAGGCAATTCTATTTGTATCTCCTCGCGAAAGACGTGCACTACGCCTAATCGAGCGTGTAACCAGTCAGAAAATTGAGCCAATGCAGATGCCTTCAGTTGCAGATGTTAACAAGGCTCGTTTAGAGAACTTCAAGAATCAAGTATTAACCACTATTGAAGAAGGTGGTCTTGAGACTTATGAAGAAGTTATCTCTGAGATGTTAGCTGATGATTCACTAGAAGTTGAAACTCTATGTGCAGCTCTTGCTAAGATGGTACAAAAAGATGGTGCCTTATTATTAGATGAGAGCAAGCCTGAGCCACGTATGCGTACCTTCGATGAGGACAACTCAAGAGGCGGTCGTGGTGAAAGGGGCGAGAGACGTGAAAGACGTCCATTCCCAACAGCACAGGCAGCTCCACTACGTGAGTTCCCAGACATGTCAATGACTCGCTTTAGAGTAGCAATTGGCCGTAAGGATGGCGTAAAGCCAGGTCAGATCGTTGGCGCCATCGCAAACGAGGGCAACATCGAGTCTAAGTTCATTGGTGAGATTTCAATTTTCGATACCTTTACCACAGTTGATTTACCTGATGGTATGCCAAGTGAGACCATGCATGTTCTATCACAGGCAAGAGTTTGTGGCCGTGCATTAGACTTACGCGTTTACACTGATGAACCACCACGTTCACGTGGTCGTCAGGACAGAGATGGCGGTCGTGGCGATCGCTTCGAAAGACACGAGCGCTCATTCAACCGTGCTCGCGACTTTGACAGACAGGGCCATAACTCTGGTCGTGACTTCAAGCGCTTTGAAGGTGAGAACCGTGGTGGCAGAAGAAACGGTTCAAGACGTGACAGACCTGATTTTGGCTCATTTGACAGAGGCAATAAGGGCGGTCGTCGTAACTCACGTGGCGATGATAAAGGCAACTTCCGCAGCTCTTACAGTGGCCGTCGCGAAGGCTTTTAATTAACACGACAGTAAAGTAAATAAAGACTAAAAATAAAGCCAGTTTTGAAAATTCAAAACTGGCTTTTTGCAATCTAACCTATAAATTAAGCAAGACGTTTTAATTTAGCCATATAGAAACCATCAAATCCAGATGATGGTAATACATGTTTATCATCAACAAGTTCAAACTTGCCTTCATTATCATTTAAGAACTTTTCAATCTGCTTTTCGTTTTCGCTAGGCATGATAGAACAGGTAGAGTAAACAACGATACCACCTACTTTGGCAATCTTTGAATAGCGGTTAAGAATATCGGCCTGAACCTCACGAAGTTCATTTAAGTGTTCACGACCATCACGCCATTTTGAATCTGGCATTCGGCGGATAACACCGGTACCTGAACAAGGGGCATCAATGAGCACTCTGTCGGCTGTTTCATTCATACGCTTGATAACTTTAGTTGAATCGATAAGGCGTGTTTCGATATTAAATGCACCTGCTCTTTTAGCTCTCTTTTTAAGATCTTCAAGTTTCCAGGATTGGGTATCCATTGCAATGATTACACCCTTACCTTCCATAGAAGCTGCAAGCTGCAGTGTTTTACCACCGGCACCAGCGCAGGTATCAACCACACGCTCACCTGCTTTTGCACCTACAAACTCACCAATCTGCTGTGAGCCTGCATCCTGCTGTTCAAAGCGGCCTTCCTTAAAGGTTTTGGTACGGAACAGAGCAGAATTTGAGGTAACCTCTAAAGCTAAAGGAACACCTGCTACAGGTTTTGTAACCACGCCTTCCTCAGATAAAAGGTGAGCTAACTCTTCACGTGTACCTTTAATGGTATTGGTTCTGATATAGCTATGAGCCTCGCCGCCTAAAGCTACTCTTTGCTCATCCCATTTAGCCTTAAGTTCGCTGTAACCTAGCTCTTGAAGCCATAATGGGCAGCCATCCTTATATAATGGCTCATCATTAGCTTCAGCAATACGCTTTTTAAGACCGCGTCTGTCAAAGCCTTCTTCACCCTCAAGCTCAGGTAAAGGCCAGTCTTTATAGGCACAGTATGAGAATATTAATCTACCTACATGTCGCTCAAAATCTGAAGGTCTCTTTAAATTTGACACAAAGGCAAATAAAGATAGTCTTGAGAACATGAAGTTAATCTGACGGATTAAAAATCCCTGCTCTACAGGATCGATTTTTACCTTGTTAAACCAGTACGCATAAGCTCTGTCTAAAGAGTTGTGCATTACAAGCACATCCTCAAGAATAGAGTTTACAAGTCTTAACTGGAAAGGAGAGAATCCCTTGCGCTTTACAAATGCAGCATGATTATCCTGATGTTTAAAACCACGCTCCTCACGATTGAATCTACTGTCGTTGCTGCGAGGTTTAAAGCTGCGCTTTTTACCTTCAAAAGAGTCTTTCTTCTCACCATCTTCATGATTAAAAGATTTATGCGAGTAATCTTTTTTAAAGCCTTCTTTTTTACCTTTAAAATCTTTCTTGAAACCATTTCTTTTTGAAAAGCCTGGTTTAGAAAATTCCTTTTTTTCAAATGCCATATAGACCTCTATTTATTAGGTGCGCGTTTTTTAACTTTTATTCCAAAGCCTGAGTCTTTTAGAGAAAAGCCTTCTCGATTTAGCCAGACATCAAGTCCATTTCTTACAGTACCTGCAATGATGGCAGCAGCTGCACTAGGGCTCTGGAATTTATAATCTTTAGTAAATACAAAACAGTTATTAGGAGGATCAAGCTGCAGTGTCCTATCAGAGAGCAGTTCCTCTCTCATCTGCTGGATATGGCCAGGAACTGACGAAACAGGCATAAGAACAGCCTGAGAGTCTTTAGTAACATAAAAGTAAGGTTTGCGTCTGGTGCCAAAGGGATAGCCTTTTGCAGATACATTCTGGCAGCTGAAAGTATAAAGCTCATGTTCACCTAAAGGAGCAGTTACATTTAAAAGGCCTTTTAGGGCAATAAGCTTTGAATAGAGTTCAATAGGAAGTACTGCATGAGTCTTCATACCATTTTTATTGGTAATAAATAAAACGTCAGAATCTTTCATGCGCTACCTAAAAAACACCTAATACTATTTGTATTTTAGACTATTTTACCATATAAAAAAGGACCGCCTGAGCAGTCCTTCAACATTCTTATAAATAACTATTGTCTGTAAGTCTTCAGGAAGTGTTCTAATCTGTCGCAGGCATCGTTAATGATGTCAATAGATGGCAGGAACACCATTCTGAAGTGGTTAGGTTCAGGCCAGTTAAAACCTGTACCCTGAACAATCAGCATCTTTTTCTGACGTAGAAGATCCATACAGAACTTCTGATCATCCTTGATATTAAATTTCTTATCAAGTTTAGGGAACATGTATAAAGCACCATGAGGCTTTACAACACTAATACCGTCAATAGCAGTCAGTCTCTCATACATGGCTGTACGCTGCTGATACAGACGACCGCCAGGAATGATAAGTTCATTGATACTCTGATATCCGCCTAAAGCGGTCTGAATAGCATGTTGCAGAGGAACGTTTGCGCAAAGACGCATAGCCATCATCAGCTTGATACCCTCTACAAAGCCCTGATTACGCTTTCTAGGACCTGTAATTAAAATCCAGCCCTGTCTGAAACCGCATGCTCTGTAAACCTTTGACAGACCGTTGAAGGTAACTACAGTAACGTCATCTGCTAGAGTACAGATACTTCTATGAGCTACATCATCGAATAGGATCTTGTCGTAAATCTCATCTGCGAAGATCACAAGATCATTCTGACGTGCAAACTCAACAATCTCCTGTAGTACAGGAGTTGGGTATACAGCACCGGTTGGGTTGTTAGGGTTGATTAAAATGATACCTACAGTTCTAGAGGATAGTTTTTTCTTCATATCCTCAATATCTGGATACCAGTTTGCCTGTTCATCACACATATAGTGAACTGCTTTACCGCCTGCTAGGTTTACAGCAGCAGTCCATAGTGGATAATCAGGAGCTGGAACTAGTACTTCATCACCATTGTTTAAGAAAGCATTCATAGTCATGGTGATAAGTTCAGATGCGCCGTTACCGATGAAAATATCATCAGCATCAACGTTCTTTAAGCCTTTTTGCTGGTAATACTGTGCAATGGCTTTACGGGCTGAAAAAATACCATTAGATTCGCAGTAACCCTGAGAGTTTGGAAGATTACGGATTACATCGCGAACGACCTCTTCAGGCGCCTCAAAACCAAAGGTGGCGGTGTTACCGATATTTAACTTAAGGATCCTTTGACCCTCTTCTTCCATTCTTAGAGCTTCCTGATGGATCTTGCCTCTAATGTCGTAGCAGACATTATCGAGCTTATGTGATTTTTGTAATAATTTCATTTTGTACCCGTTAAAAAAATTAAAAGTGGTTTTGAGTGTTATAAATATACTACAAAATTGCATGGTTAACTATTGAAACAACCATGAATGTGAATTGCTTTTAGTTTACTAAATGATTTTGTTAAGCAAAAAACACAAAGAAGGCGCCTTTTGGCGCCTTTTGAAATTAGAAATCTACACCCATTGTCTTTTCTTCATAGATTTTCTCTAAAACGTATCTCTCATAACCTAAGTGAGGGGAGGCAATCTTACGGTATTTAACCAGATCACGTGTTCTCTCATCATAGGATAGGGAATTGGTATAGAACACAAATGGAATTCTTACACCAGATTTGGTTCTCATAAAGCCCATCAGATTTGATACGTTCTGAATGGCACCGGTTTTTCCNGTCACGTTTTTACCAAGAGGAGGATTCTTTGTAGAACCTCTCCAGTGAAGAGTACCTGACTCATNAGCTACAGGAAGCAGCTTGATAAAATCAATCTTGTCATCATTTAGGTTTATAAACTCTAAAACCTCCAGCATCTTGTGAGGGGTTACAAGATTGTGTTGTGACAGACCGTTACCGTCTACAAGGTAGGAATTACCAAGATCGATATTTGCATATTTTCTTAAAACCTGACGCAGTGCGCGCACAGTGCGTGAATATGTAGCTGGTAGCTTGTAGAATTCGGCTGCCACTGTTTTGGCAATTGCATCGGCATACAGGTTATTAGAACGATAGAGCATGTACTTAGTAAGCTCGCTAAGTGGCTTTGACTCTATTGAGCTTACAGTATGGAAACCTGTAATTTCCTGTCTTGCAATACTAATTGATGAGAAGGCAATTTTGCTTTCTTTAAATACGATGTTAGTCCAGTCTACAGCCCACTGATCAGGATCGGACACAGCCAAAGATAATGGCCATGGATTATTATCACCAACTACAGGTACGCAGCCTGTAATATGGTACTGGTTTTTCATGTAAAGCTCTGCCTGCAGCTCACAGTTTCCNCCATAGTTAACCTGTTTTACACCTACAGCATCTGAGGTGATAGAAATTGGGCTTGCCCTATTAAGTTTTGCATCAGCTACTGCACCAATACCTTTTGGCTGCAACTGGGCAAATACACAGTTTCTGTTGATGATTGCAGAACCAGCTGGAGCTGTAAAGCAGATAGGTGTGTCGTCCCATGACCAGCCTTTACCTTTACTCATACCGCCAAATCTGCTTACATCAAGAATAATGCTACCGTCAATCTTTTTTACACCGGCTTTGGCAAGTACGCCAACTAAAGTTCTGTAGCTTTTAGAGCTAAAGCTAGGATCGCCTACAAATCTTACAACGACGTTGCCGTGTAAAGTTCCGTTTGCATCTGTATGAACTTTACCGTTTGCATCAACATTGCTAGGTTCAACTGAAAGATTGGTTCTGAATTTATAGTCATGACCTAAATACAGGATAGCAGCCAAACCTGTGATTACTTTTAAGGTTGAAGCAGGATGCATGTAGGTATCGTAATTCTGACCATAGATTTTATTATCATTTGGCTTTAGATAGGCTACACCTACTAAAGAGCCTGGAATCGGTTGTGAAGAAGCGCTAATCGCCTGAGACTGATTTGAAAAAACTGCAAGTGATAAACAAAGAGCTGCGGCTTTAAGAATATTTTTCATTTTGTGTTTATATTTTAATATGTTGAGCTTTTAGTTAACGTAAAATCTTTGAGATTATACAACTAAAAGCCATCTATAAAAGCAATTGAAAACTAATTTTATAAAATAAAAAATAAAGCCACATAGCACTTACATCAACAATATTAAGAGTCTCGTACAAAATATGATAAAATTACGAAAAATTAACTCGCGCGAATGCGTACAAGGAGAAAATTCATGATTATTGAACCTAAAGCACGTGGTTTTATTTGTGTAACTACTCACCCAACAGGTTGTGATGCTAACGTTTTAAAGCAGATTAACCTTGTTAAGAGCAAGGGTGAAATTAAGAACGGCCCTAAAAAAGTTTTAGTAATTGGTGCTTCAACAGGTTATGGTTTAGCTTCACGTATCAGTGCTGCTTTTGGTTCAGGTGCTGCAACAATCGGTGTATTCTTTGAAAAAGCCGGTTCTGAGAAGAGACCTGGTACAGCTGGCTGGTACAACACAGCAGCTTTCACTAAGTATGCAAAGGAAGCTGGTTTATACGCTCACAACATCAACGCTGATGCTTTCTCAAATGAGTGCCGCGAAAAGACTATTGAAGTAATCAAGCGCGATTTAGGTCAGGTTGATTTAGTTGTTTACTCACTAGCCGCTCCAGTACGTAAGATGCCAGAGACTGGTGAGGTTGTAAGATCATCATTAAAGCCAATCGGTCAGACTTACACATCAACAGCTATTGATACAAACAAGAACGAGATCATTACTGCTTCATTAGAGCCTGCAACTCAGGAAGAAATCGACAATACCGTTAAGGTAATGGGAGGTCAGGACTGGGAGTTATGGATTGAAGCATTAAAGGATGCAGGTGTATTAGCAGAAGGTTGTAAGACTGTTGCATACAGCTACATTGGTACTGAAATCACATGGCCAATCTACTGGCACGGTGCTTTAGGCAAGGCTAAAGAAGATTTAGATAGAGCTGCTAAGGCAAACACTGAGCGCTTAAGCTCTCTAAAGGGTGATGCAAAGGTTGCTGTATTAAAGAGTGTTGTAACACAGGCTTCATCAGCAATTCCTGTAATGCCACTATACATCTCACTATGCTTTAAGGTAATGCGTGAGCAGGGCATTTACGAGTCAGTAATTGATCATATTTACAGATTGTTTGGTGATGCTCTATACGGCGATAAGGCAGAGCTAGACAAAGAGAACCGTCTACGTATGGATTCATGGGAATTACGTGATTCTGTACAGGGTAAGTGCAAAGAGTTATGGTCTAAGGTAACAACAGAGAATCTGTTTGAGTTATCTGATTACGCAGACTACAAGAAGCAGTTCCTAGAGTTATTCGGCTTCGATGTTGAAGGCATCGATTACACAGCTGATGTTAACCCAGATGTTGCTATTGAGAATTTAGATAACCTAGTAGGTTAATTTAAACTTCAAATTCAGATAAATGAAAGTGCAGATTATGATAAAACGTAGTCTGCATTTTTTTTATCTTTATCTTACAAGTGAGAGAATTAGATATTATATTTATAGATAAGCACTATTAAGAAATAAAAAAATAAATTTAAATAGTAATGTATTTGGTAAAAACAATTAGGAGTAAAAATGCAGGATTTCGATTTATATGTACCAACACATATTGTATTTGGTAAAGATAGAATCTCTGGATTAAAAGATGCAGTAGCACCTTATGGAAAGAATGTACTTCTAACCTATGGTGGCGGCAGTATCAAAAAGATTGGCCTTTACGACAAAGTAATAGAGCAGTTAAAAGACTTTAATGTATTTGAGCTATCAGGAATTGAGCCAAATCCTAAGATCACCTCAGTTCGTGAAGGCGTTCGTATCTGCAAAGATCAGAAGATTGACGTTGTCTTAGCTGTAGGCGGTGGCAGTGTAATTGATGCATCAAAGAATATCTGTTGTGGCGCCTACTATGAAGGTGACCCATGGGATCTTGTATTAGATTGTTCCAAGGTTAAAAAGGCATTACCTTTAATTACAGTTCTTACATTATCAGCAACAGGCAGTGAATATGACTGTTCTGCTGTAATTTCAAACAGTGAGACCAATGAGAAATTACCTCTATTTGGCACTGGTATATTAGAGCCAAAGGTATCGTTCTGCGATCCTCAGTATACCTTCTCAGTACCTAGAAGTCAGACTATAGCAGGTGCTGCTGATATCATGTCACACACCTTTGAAACATACCTTGTAAAAGAGGGGAATGTATTATCTGATGCGATGTGCGAAGGCATGTTAAAGACAGTAATCAAATATACAAAGATAGCAATTGAAGATCCTGATAACTATGAGGCTCGTGCGCAACTTATGATGGTAAGCTCATTTGGCTGCAATGGATTACTTGCCATAGGTCGTACACCATCACCATGGGTATGTCATGGTATTGAGCATGAGATTAGCGCCTACACTGATATTACTCACGGCTATGGCCTTGCAATTATTACTCCTCACTGGATGTCATATTCATTAACAGAGGATACTGTAGACAGATTTGCTCAGTACGGTATCAACGTATTTGATATTGATAAGAATTTAGACAAGATGGAAATTGCAAAGCTTGCAATTGCAAAGACAAGTGAGTTCTTTAAATCCATAGGTCTTCCACAGACACTAAGTGAGCTTGGCGTAACCTCAGAGCACTTTGAGGATATGGCAGATCATATGCTCTCTCACTGGATGCCTGTTGAAACTGCAATCCGTCCAATTGATAAGGCTGCTATCATTAAAATTTTAAACGACAGTTTATAAGCATAAAACACAAAGTAAAAGAGCACGCCGTGGCGTGCTCTTTTTTTAGAATTTAAAAGATTAGCCCTCTAGGTGACTCTTGTATGCAGTAACAGTGTTCTGCATTAAAGTAGCGATAGTCATAGGGCCTACACCACCTGGAACAGGAGTAATATAAGCTGCGTGCTGTGAAGCTTTTTCAAAATCAACATCACCGCATAGTGAACCATCAGCTAGACGGTTAATACCTACGTCAATAACTGTTGCACCATCCTTGATTAAATCGCCATCTAAGAACTTTGCTTTACCAACAGCTACAACCACGATATCAGCATTTTTGATAAGTGATTTCTGATCTTCAGGCTTTGAGAAACGGTGTGTTACAGTGGTAGTACAACCTGCTAGTAATAGCTCTAAAGCCATAGGGCGACCAACGATATTTGATGCGCCAACAACAACAGCATTTAATCCCTTTAAATCTTCACCTAAAGTCTTGTGAAGAAGAGTCATAACACCGTGAGGAGTACATGCACACATGTAAGGAATACGCTGTGTTAATAAGCCAACGTTGTATGGGTGGAAACCGTCAACGTCTTTGGTGTAGCTGATCTTTTTAACAATAGATGACTCATCTAAGTGATCAGGAAGTGGGAACTGAACTAAGATACCATCAACCTCAGGATTCTGATTTAATTCATCAATTAGAGCATCAAGCTCTGCCTGAGTGGTTGTCTCTGGTAAGTCGTAAGCAAATGACTTGATACCAACATCTTCACAGGCACGGCGCTTATTGCGTACATAAACCTGTGATGCAGGATCGCTGCCAACAAGAACAACAGCTAAACCTGGTTGACGAAATCCTTTAGCTACCATTTCATCTACAGTAACTTTTAATTGAGCGCGTAGATCTTTTGCGATAGCCTTACCGTCAATGATGCTTGCAGTCATTTTTACTTTATCTCCACTGTGGTCTATTCATTCGAGTTTTGAGCCGATTGCTCGGTTTGAACACTGTTTTGAACAGTGTCACTAGATACATAATAGCTAATACCGCTATAAAGCATGCGAGCACTAATTATAAACAATGCTATAGCAAATATACGCTTTAAAGTTGCAGGTTTAATGCTTTTTCCTACATTGACACCTAATGGTGCACATAAATAGGACACTGGAACCACACAAATTGCAGCTAAGACATTAACTAAGCCAAAAGTTCCAATAGGAGCACCGTCTGGAGTCTGGTTGGTTAATAGCATTAGAATTGTACCTGGTACACATACAAACAGAGAAACAGCTGATGAGGTACCAATAGATTTATGAGGAGGAACAGAACAAGCATTCAACACTGGAACAGTAAGTGTGCCGCCACCAATGCCAAGCATTGATGAGAAGCAGGAAATGCAGAATGCGATAATTGACTGACCGAACTTGCCTGGTAATGATTCAAATGCAGGCTTTGCATTTGCTCTGAACAGAGTGTTAAGTGAATTTAGAATCATTACAGAACCAAATAACAATGTAAGCCAGGCGCCGCCGAATACTTTTGAAACTAAAATACCGACAACCACACCAATCAGCATGAAAATAGACCAAGCCTTGATCACATCGATATCAGTATTTCCTTTTTTGTATTGTGATCGGGCTGCTGATGTTGAGGTTGGAATCATGCATAGCAGAGAAGTACCGGTTGATACTAATATAGCTATGTTTGGATCAATCTTGAAGAAACCTGTAAAAACAAGGTAGAAGCAAGGCACAAAGATGATGCCTCCACCTACACCTAGTAAACCGGCTAAAAAGCCAGCAACAACACCACATAGCAATAGAATACCAATAGTGATGATTAGTTCATATAAGGGAATTCCTAGAATCATTTTATTTTGCCATTTAATAAATTTTGGGTGCGACAATTGTACCAAAATTTAAAACTTTCGGCTCATGAAATACATATTATTGCTTTTGAGGGGGGCAAAAACCGCAAAAATAAGGCAGTTTTGAAAATAAAGTGAAAAATAGTAAAAAATTTATTGACGATAATGGAATCTTCTTGTATTATTTTCTCCGTTAAATCACTTCTGATAACGAAGTGCGGTTTTTAGGTTTGACCTAATCCATAGCTTGCGTCCTTAGCTCAGTTGGATAGAGCAACAGCCTTCTAAGCTGTGGGTCAGAGGTTCGATTCCTCTAGGACGCGCCAAGTTCTGATTTAACGATTTGCTACAATGGTGGCTATAGCTCAGTTGGTAGAGTCCCGGATTGTGATTCCGGTTGTCAAGGGTTCGATCCCCTTTAGCCACCCCATTTAGCATAAACAATCTCGCGGGAGTGGCGAAATTGGTAGACGCACCAGATTTAGGTTCTGGCGCCTATGGTGTAAGAGTTCGAGTCTCTTCTCCCGCACCACTATGTGGTTGATTGTTAATTGCTAAAGTTTGTAGTATCCCAATAGCTTCGGCTATTCAGTTTTGCGGGAGTGGCGAAATTGGTAGACGCACCAGATTTAGGTTCTGGCGCCTATGGTGTAAGAGTTCGAGTCTCTTCTCCCGCACCACTTGATTAAGACCTTAAGTGGTCTTTTTTTATGCCTGAAATTCCTACCAGATTTTATCAATAATCACTTTATAATCAGTAATATAGCTTAATTCACCGTTTTTGTTTATACAAGTTTAACTCTAGTTTGTAAATAAAAAACAAAATTTTAAGTAAAAAAAATCTTGCTCCATTGCTGAAGCAAGATTTTCTATGCTTACTAAATCTTTTTATTCTTTCTGTTCAGAATTAGGGTAACAGCCTAGAACCTTTAGCAGGTTGGTGTATGGCTTGATATTCTCAAGAATATCCTGAACAACTGATGATGATGCGTTAGCTTCAATATCAGCAAAGAAGATCTCTTCCCAAGTATTCTGATTTGCGTTGATACGTGGACGTGAGATTAACTTGGTTAAATTCAGATTTGCTTTTGAAATCTCTGATAGCACTTTAATTAGTGAACCTGGTTCGTACTTCTGAACACTAAAGGCAAGTGATGTTTTTGCATCAATACTCTCAGGTACAACAATAGGATTCATAGAAATTACGATAAAGCGTGTAAAGTTATGAATATTGTTGGCTATGTTTTCAGCAAGTGGGATCAGGTTATAGAAAGATGCTGCCATATGTGAGCCTATAGCTGCATGGGCTGGATCATTTAACTTAGATACGACCTCCATAGCCTCTGATGTAGCTTTAGTGTAGTGGATATTAGCTTTAGGGAATACATCTTTAATCCACTGGTTACACTGAGCAACAGGTTGTGGATGGGAGTAGATATCAGTGATATCGTTCAGATCTTCAAGCTTAACGCCTAAAAGAGCATGATCGATAGGCAAAAACAGTTCACCAACGATAGATGCTTTAGTGGTCTGAATAACGTCTAAAACATCATTGACTGAACCTGATGATGAGTTTTCAATAGGAAGTACACCATACTCGCACTGGCCACTTTCAACAAGACCTGCAATCTGTGAAAAGCTTGCACACCCCTGGTAAGCGATTTTGCCTTTAAAACCTTCTAAATATTTGCATGCAGCAACGTGAGAGTAACTTCCTGTAGTACCTAAAAATGCAACTGAGGTATCACGCACAATGGTGCTGCCGTTAGCTTTAGCTACGATGTAGTGCTGCTCCTGAGCACAGGTGTTTTTAATAATCGTTTTAAAAACATCGGATACATATGATGGTGGAAGACCATTTTCGTGAGCAGTCTGGCGTAGTTTTAAAAGTTTTGAGTGTTCACGAACTGCATCAGTAATACTCTGGTTATGAATTAGTTTATATTCAGCGATATCATTTGCTACATCCATTCTTTGAGCAAGTAGCTTTATCAATTGTGAATCAATACGATCGATATCATCTCTGCAAGCAATAAGATCTCTCATGTTTTTCCTTACCGATAAAATTTTTTTATATTCTAACAGACTTAAAGGAAAAATAATGCACACTCGTAAAAGTGTATTTATAGGTGAGTACAAATAAAAAGTCCCGTGCAAGGCACAGGACTCTTTATGCAAAATATTAAGATTACTCTCTCTTAGAAAGTAACTTTAAGATCTCAATGTATAACCAGCAGATGGTTACTAGTAAAGAGAATGCATTATAGTATTCAAACTCTTTTGGTAGACCAGCCTCAACGCCTTGCTGAATGTTGTCAAAATCAAGAATTAAGCTGAAAGCTGCTACTGTACAAACAACTAGTGAAATAATAATTGATACAGGACCAGATGAAGGTAGGAAGTGACCGCCAAACAGACTTACTAGCATATTGATGATATATAAAACGAAAATACCGGTAATTGCGCCAGTAATAATTGCTTTGAATTTCTGTGTAGGAACGATGATCTTATATTTCCATAAGAAAAGCATTGATAGTACTACAACAAAGGTAGATAACACTGCAGTTGTAGTGATACCAGGGAATTTAATCTCATAAACTGCTGATAATGAACCTAGAGCGCAACCCTCTAGAACTGCGTAAAGAGGAGCTGTAATAGGAGATGCTTTTGGATTAAAGATTGTAATAAAAGCAACTACAACAGCGCCAATTAAAGAGCCATAACATAGAAGATTTGAAACTCCGTTACCGTACATGATTGACTGTAAGGTATAGTTCATTGATGCTAAGCCTACAAGCATAGTCAGNGCAACAAGCAGAATTGATTTTGTGGTGGTACCTGAAATAGTAGCACCNGCTTCTTCACCACCAAAGTTGAATGCGCCAGCCTGATTTCTGATAACAGAGATTGCTGGGTTTGATGATCGTAATGCCATGAGTATCTCCTTAAAGAAAAAAGCATTTGTATAATGTAATTGTAATATTCAATATTAATAACATTAAGTATACAGATATTTGATTATCATTATACAATACATTGAAAGACTTATTAAAAACTTATGCAAATGCGCAGTTAATGAAATTATGGAGTAACAATGTTAACCTGGAAAGACATAATCGGTCCTTTAAAAACAACAGATGCATTCAAACACGCTTATGCTTATCAGAATGAGCGCAGAAAAGCTGGTGTTGCTGTGTTCCCTCCAAAGGATGAAATCTTCAATGCATTTGTCTATACTCCATTTAATAAATTAAAAGTTGTGATTTTAGGTCAGGATCCATACCATGANCCGGGGCAGGCAATGGGACTTGCTTTTTCTGTGCACACAAATACCCCGATACCTCCATCACTTAGAAATATCTATAAAGAACTATCAGCTGATATCGAAGGTTTTGTAACTCCATCTCACGGTAATTTAATTCCATGGGCAAGACAGGGCGTTTTAATGTTAAACGCAGTNCTTACAGTAGAGTCTGGCGAGGCAAATTCCCACAAGAACCAGGGCTGGGAGCAGTTTACAGATGATGTAATTGCCACACTNAATGACAGATGCGAAAATCTTGTATTTATGTTGTGGGGAAATCCTGCACAGGTAAAGGGTGCGAAAATTGATCCTCAAAAACATCTGATCCTAAAAAGTGCACATCCAAGTCCATTGTCAGCAAGCCGAGGTTTCTTTGGTAATCATCACTTCTCATTGGCAAATGAATACCTTATTAAACACCATAAGAAGGCCATTGACTGGCAGTTACCTATACAGCTTGTTGGTGATGAAGAGCTCTAACTGATTGATGTTGAATCTATTTTGCGATTTTTGCTTGTTAAATTTGATTTTTAGCACAAATATAATAAATAGAGCTATATTATGAAAACGATTACAAAAATTAGATCTTTTATAGTAATTTAAAAACGTGATAGTAGTCACATTTTAGCGTATATTTTTTTGATACTATAGCTCTCGCTATGTAGTTAAATGGTTTCATGCCCCAAAATGAAACCATAAGATGATAGCTTTCATAAAGGTGAATTGAAGGATGAGTGCCTTTGCTTTTTTGCACTCATCCCGTTTTACAAAATCCTGCCTAGACACTATTCTTAAACATCATTTCAGATTTAATAAAACGTAAGATTGTATTGGTTAGTTGCACTGATCTAAAAGTTCTTTTATAGCTGTAACCACATTTAAAAGCCCGTTAGGATCATAGACGTTTTTACAGTTATTAGCGTACTCATCAAAGTGAGTTCTAAGCTCATCAAGACCGGCTTTTAATTTTGCGGCATCTGACAATTCACTTACCTTAAAAACAAGACCAATTTTTGCACCTCTCACNAGATTTCCAACACCGGCCTGATTGTCNGCAATCTCNGCATTTATAGNTGGAATTGAAGCTATGACACGCTCATTGAACATGCCACCGCAGGCACCGATAGCAAGATCGGTGTTTGCAAAAATATCNGTAATATTCTCGCAGTGGTGATACAAGGTGATTTCTTTTACAGGGGAGAGGAGTTCCTTTAGTTTGTCATGATCAGGATTAGACATGCCGCTTATGAAGGTAAAGTGATATTCAAGATAAAGCTTACTCTCAACAATAGCTTTAGCGCACATAAGGCAGCCATGAACTGGATCAGCTCCACCAAAGTTTACCAGTACTCTGTTTTTCTCATTGCATGGAACTTTTTTAATCTGAGAGAAACACTCTTTAATGTAGTTTACAGATTTACCAACGCACAATCTGCAATCGACAGGTACTTTACCTTTGTAGCTTTCTGCATTTCGAGAAAGTGCTTGACCAAACAGGAGATGGCATTGGTGTTTAACTTCGCACAGATCATCTATGATGGCAACTTTAGTGAAAGGGTAGATATCCTTTTCAAAGTTCTCATCTAAAAAGTAGTGATCTTCTAAAACAAGGTCAGGTTTAAACTTTAAGCATTCTGNGGCTAAATTCTCTTTTTCAGTCACGACAATTTTCTTNTACTCAGAGCACAAAGGATAGAGCTCTTTAGCTAAGGAATCTGATACCAGATATAAATTGTCCTGAGAAAAATGGCGGATGATACCTTTAACCCTCATCAGGTGTCCTGTACCGATATCCTTATCTGCCTTTAGAACTACAACAATATTCTTACTCAAGTTTTAATTCTTCGATTGTTTTATAAATAGCTTTTGCATAATCAAAATCCTCAAGTGTATCGATATCGATAACACGATAGCGAGGCATCTGATAAGCAATCTGTTTTGCAAATTTACCCTGTGTAAAGCAGGTATCCTTATAAAAGTAGAATTGACCGCAATCCTGATAGCAAGGCTCAAGATCCTGAGAACGGGTCATTGCATACTGTGGCTCACGATAAGCNATATTACCTTGAGCATTGATAATAAAGGCTCTTTGGATCGGGAATGAAAACTCACACACGCTGATTAGAGAATCNGCATTTTGAGTAACAAATTTGTCATAGGCTTTCTTTAAATGATTGCCTGTTAAAAGAGGAGCTGTAGCGTAGATNCAGCAGACATTGTCAATCTGCTCGCCCATAGCGGTAAGTCTAAAGTAGGCATCCTTTACCACATCATAGGTACCTGTAAAATCGTCAGCAAGTTTCTTATCACGCATGAAAGGGACTCTAGCACCACTCTTTTCACTTACTATCATAATATCCTCGTCATCTGTTGATACGACGACGCTTGAGAAAATGCCACTGTCTAAAGCGGCCTGAATGGTATAGCAGATAAGTGGTTTACCTAAAAAATCCTTAATATTTTTGTAAGGGATCCTTTTTGATCCGCCTCGAGCTGGAATTACAGCAATATTATTCATGACAAACCTTATCTACAAGACTTGAAATAGAAGCTGCNACAAGCTGCAGATCAAGTCGTTTTAATTTTGGATATAAAGGGATTGATAATGTATGAGCAAAGAAATATTCAGCACCAGGCAGTTTCTCATAAATACCGATCTTCTGATAGTAAGGGTGCTCGTAAATTGGCAGATAATGAATTTGAACACCAATATTACGTTCGCGAAGTGTCCTGTAAATGGTATCACGACAGTTATCAGGCAGAATTATCTGATACAGATGCCAGGAGCTTATTGAATCTGAAGAATCTGCAACAGGTGTATGGATATCAGACTCCATTTTAAAAAGTTCTTCATAGGCTTTAGCGTTCTCTCTTCTTGCTTCTAAAAAGGATTCAATACGCTTTAGCTGACTGATACCTAAAGCTGCCTGCATATCAGACAGACGATAGTTAAAACCTAATTCTTGCATTTCGTAGTAGAAATTAGGCATGTCCTTATTCTCAAGACATGACCTGTCGTGTTCAATACCGTGAGAGGAGTATTTTCTCATGGTTTTATAAAGCTTCTCATCGTTAGTAAGACACATGCCACCTTCTGCGGTGGTAATGATTTTCACAGGATGAAAACTTAAAACAGTGATATCTGAATATTTGCAGCTACCTATTCTGCTACCATGGTAAATGGCACCTAAGGCATGAGCTGCATCTTCAATCAGGTAGAAGCCGTATTCAGCTTTTAATTTTGCAATGCGTTCTAAATCTACAGGNCGNCCTGACAGGTGGACAGCTACAACCACCTTTGGAAGGCGATTTAGCTCTTTTGCTTTGATAAGCATCTTCTCAAGATAATCCACATCAAGATTACCTGAATACTTATCNACATCTATAAATTCNACATCTGCACCCTGGTATAGAGCACAGTTTGATGAGGCAACAAAACTGATGGCACTTACATAAACAAGATCGCCACTGCCAACACCTAAAGCTATCATAGCAAGATGTAGGGCACTGGTGCATGAATTAACACCAACAGCAAAGCNNGCACCTACATAAGCGGCTACGTTATCTTCAAATTCTCCAATTAGAGGACCGCAGGTAAGATAGCCTGATGTAAGAACATCTCTTACAGCATCTAGATCTTCCTGTTCAATAGTCTGAGTGCTGTAAGGGATCATTATTTTGCCTTTTCTAAAAACTGCTTGATTTCGTCAATGCTCAAATAGTGTGGATTGTTAAAGGAGTTGTACTCAAAATCATGAGCTACAGGAGCACCTTTTTCACCCATTTTGGTGGTCAGGTAGGTATTATCCTTATTCACATAGGTAATTNCAGGACGAATAATAAAGAATTTATCAAACTCGATGATGTGCATTGCGTCATCGCGAGGGCACATAAGCTCGTGGATTTTCTCTCCTGGTCTAATACCAACTTCCTTTTGAGGAATACCAGGTGCGATAGCAGTTGCAAGATCAACAATCTTGATTGAAGGGATCTTAGGAACAAATGTTTCACCGCCATGCATTCTGACAAGTGACTCTAAAACAAAGTTTACCCCCTGCTCTAAAGAGATCCAGAATCTTGTCATATTCATATCAGTGATAGGAATATACTCTGCATTGGTATCCTTTAGCTTTTTAAAGAAAGGAACCACACTGCCGCGTGAGCCTGAAACATTACCATAGCGTACAACAGCAAAACGGGTTCTGCCATCACCTACAAGATTATTAGCTGCAACGAACAGTTTATCAGAGCAGAGCTTTGTAGCACCGTATAGGTTGATTGGGTTAGCAGCTTTATCGGTAGACAGGGCAATTACCTTATCCACATTGCAGTCTAAGGCAACCTCAATGATATTCTCAGCACCGCCGATGTTGGTCTTAATGCACTCCTGAGGATTGTACTCAGCGGCAGGNACCTGCTTAATGGCTGCTGCATGGATAATGACATCCACGCCTTTCATTGCTCTTTTGAGTCTTGTGGCATCACGTACATCGCCGATGAAATAACGCATACTTGAGGAATATTTCTCAAGTCTTTGCATCATTTCATACTGTTTTAGCTCATCACGTGAGTAAACAATAATCTTTTTAACATCGTAGTTATCAAGAACGGTTTTAATAAACTTATTACCAAATGAACCAGTTCCACCTGTTACTAAAACGGTTTTACCTTTTAAGTATTCTGCTATTGTTTCTTTAATGTTCATTGTTCTAGACCTTAGTTTGAGGCTACTATGTTATATTTTTTCATTTTTTCAACTAAAGTTGTGCGACGTAGTCCTAATATTTCAGAAGCTTTTGCTACAACGCCGTTACTTTGAGTTAACGCCTGCTTAATCATGGTAATTTCAATATTTGATACCATGTCCTTAAGGTTAATACCCTCAGGGGATAGTGATGGCATGAAAGCCTGAGCCATATCATTCTCACCTTCAATTACAGGTAGATGAGGTAATTCAATTGGCTTAATNTCGGCTTCATCAACATCAAAATCTTCCTGAACTTCATCTCCTGGCAGTGGAACTGTGAAGTTATCAAGTAGAGCCATACGCTCTGCAAAAGGATCATCTTCAAGTTTGCCGCCACGATAGGTGATAGGAAGATCATTTACATCTACAACCTCGTTAGGATGCAGAATCAGAAGCCTTTCCACAAGATTTGACAGTTCGCGTACGTTTCCAGGCCACTGGCATGACATAAGTTCAAGCATTGCTCTTTGAGTGAATCTGATAGAAGCACCCTGTTCTTTACCATGGCGGTTTACAAGTTCCTGAACTAACAGAGGAATATCNTCTGCTCTNTCTCTTAATGNAGGAGTATCGATTGGGAACACATTTAATCTGTAGAATAAATCNTGACGGAAGGTCTTTTCTTCAACCATCTTCTCAAGATNCTGATGAGTTGCTGCTATAACTCTTACATCAGCTTTAATAGGTTTGTTTGAGCCTACACGTTCGAACTGGCGTTCCTGTAGAACTCGCAGTAGTTTTACCTGCATCTGCAGTGGCATATCACCGATTTCATCAAGGAAAATTGTACCGCCTTCAGCAAGCTCAAAACGACCTTCGTGAGCACTGATAGCACCTGTAAAAGCACCTTTCTCATGACCGAACAGTTCAGACTCTAAAAGTTCTGCTGGAATCGCACCGCAGTTTACTGGTACGAAAGCTTTGTTTTTACGGTTTGACAACTCATGAATTGCTCTTGCTACAACTTCCTTACCAGTACCTGACTCACCAAGAATAAGTACTGAAGCATCAGTTGAAGCAACCTGCTCAATAAGGCGTCTTACATTGGTAATTGCCTTACCCTGACCTACAAGCATCTTGATTAGAGTAGCAGCCCCCTGACCTGACTTTGTAGAGTACTTGCGCATGGTTCTAAATGACTGGCAGTAATGCAGTAAAGATACGATCTCATCATAATTAGGATCATTGCTGATCTGACCCATTAAATTAGCGCATTTTGATAAGTCTTCTTTAATCTCATCGGTGCACAAAAGGAAAGCTGTATCCTTATGGGTATCTAGAAAATCTTTGTAGGATTTTTCATCAATGCTACCTAGTACACAGTAATCAACATTTGACTGTTCGGCATTGAAATAGGATATACAGTCTGTAACCTCACCGCTTTGGCATACTAAGCCAAGAAAACCGAAAATGGTTTCTAAGGAGTGGCGCTTCTGTCCGTCTTTCTCAAGAATCAGCAAATTTCCTGAAAATTTCATAATCTCACCGTTATTAATTTGTCGTTTTATTTTTCAAAAAAAAATCTAACNNTAATCATACATCATGTATTAGTTTTCGACAAAATTTTGACCTTTTTATTTTAACTATTAAGATTAATTGTGATCTTGGTTAACTTTTATAGCAGAAAATTATTTAGTAAAATCCCATATTTATACCTTCTTAGTGCAAAAATAAGTGATTTTTTTGCGTAAAAAATAAATTTAAAAAAGTGTCAAAAAAAAGTAAATTTATAAAATAAACTTTATTTTTTTGCTCAATTCTAAATTTAGGTCTAAAAAGCTTAAAAACTTTCTGAAAAAACCTTATATTNTCGTAAGTTAACACATGGCACGCACATTGCATGATTGTACTCAAGCTGATTTAGTCAAAATTTAGACGACATGATTTTTTTGAGGTTACTTTATGAGTGATAATTCAATTTTAAACGCCGACTCAACCCTGGAAATGGGGCTTGTAGGCGATCACCGTAACCTGAATAAATTAAAAGAGTTAGGCCGTGGTGATAAAAAGCAGCAGGCTTTAGCATTAAAAGCAGCTGCTGAGCAGTTTCAGTCTATCCTCAATCAGTTCTGGGTAGATGAGATGCGTAAGTCTAATGAAACTATAAACCCAGATTCTCCATTACATTCAAAATACTCAGGCTTTTTTGAGGATATGTTATCTCAGCAGAACGTAGCCACTATGACATCAAAAGGCGGTATGAACAAAAACTCCATTACCTACCTTCTAACCAAGCAGTTTGCAAAGTCATTAGGTGATGAGGGTAAAGAGGTGATGAAAGAGCTTGATAAGATGACCATTGGCTCTGGAAGCTCCTATGTTAAAGGCTCAAACATCAGCCACAGAATATCTAATTACTCTGGTGCAAAAGTTGATGCAGCATCAAGCATCAGACGTCTGTCGAAGCTTTATGAAGGTCTTCCAGATCCATCTACCATGAAGAACTTTGAATCTCATGAGCAGTTTGTGGAGAAGATGATGCCATATGCACTAAAGGCTGTTGAAGGCGCAGGATTCAATCCACTGGTTCTTGTTGCACAGGCTGCTCTGGAAACAGGCTGGGGACAGCATGTATCTAGTGGTAATAACTACTATGGTATTAAGGCAAGCAAGGATTGGACAGGACAAAGCGAAAAATTGACATCTCCAGAATTTGAAAATGGAAAATTCGTCAACGAACAGAGCAGTTTTAGAAAATATTCTGACGTTTTAGAGAGTATGCAGGATTACATTAAGTTTATTAAGGAGAATCCTCGCTATCAGAATGCGGTTGATAAGAGCTACTCTCCGGACGAATATTTTGAGGAAATTCAAAGAGCTGGATACGCTACCGACCCTGAATATGCAGACAAGCTGAAAAAAATTTCACGCAAAATTGCATTTATGGCATACAAATAGCATATATAAATATATATAGCAAAAAGGCAAAAAATTGCCATAAAGGACAGAACGATGAGTGTTGACTTACTAATCACCGGAAAACATGGTATCCTAAATTCTCAGAAGTTATTGAATACTACTTCAAATAACATCAATAACACCAATACTGAGGGTTATATTCGCAAGGAAACCGTTACATACACCTCATGTGTAAACTGGGGCGTAGGTAGTACTGTTACCCGTCGTCTTTATGATCAGTATGTTCAGCGTCAGATGTTCACAGAGACTGGTACCTTCCAGCATTCTCTTGCTATCGCTGACGGCCTTGACAACGCAGATACCATTTTATCTGACGAAACAACGTCTCTTGATACAGCTGTAACAAGTTTCTTAGACAAGTTATCAACTGCCGTAAGTTCACCTACCTCAGCAGCTTCAAGATCAGAGGCTAAAGGTCAGTTAGAGAATTTGGTTTCAAGAATTACTACAGCTAATGAATCAATGGTTGATTCTTTAAATTCAGTAAATCAGAAAATTACTGATGAGGTAAATTCTGTAAACGAACTTACCAAGTCTATTGCAGAATTTAACGGCAAGATCAGAAGCTTAAGATTATCAAACGAAGTAACCAACAATGAAATCTACATGCAGATGTTAGATGAGCGCGATCGCCTAGTTGGTGAATTAGCAGAGCATGTTGGCTTAAATGTTCAGATTGAAAATGATTATACATACAACGTGTATATGGATAACGGCATTTTATTATGTAACGGTGATTCATATGCACAGTTTAACGATGGCCAGTCACAGTTTGACGTAACCAAAAAAGAAATCACTGTTAGTTATCAGTCTGTATCAGGTGGACATGTTGATAAGACTTCACTGAAGTTGCAGAATAAGAGTATTGGTGGCGCATTAGGCGGTTATCTAGAGTCTACAACTGATATCAGAAATGCAATGCGTGACGTTGGTAAGATGACTGTAGCATTAGCAGATGCATTGAATGTTCAGAATAAAGCTGGTTTTACTCTAGAGGATAAAGCCGGTGACAATATTCTGACTATCGCTGACACCTATGCTGTATCAACAGATAACAACAACAGTATGCGCTGTCATTTTGTTGAAAACGAAGGTACCAAAGTTTTAGGTAATGACTTCCAGGTATCATTTGCAGATGGTGCATTGCATGTTTACAAGGTAAATGAAGGTGAGCAACTTGAAGAAATCACAGCATCAATCGATGCTGCTGACATTACAACCGCAGGTGGAGTATCTTCAATCCATTTAAAGGATTACGGTATTGAATTAAGTTTTAACAAGACTATTGCTCAGTTAGAGGCTGATAAAACTTCTTTCTATGTTCAGCCAACCATGCTGATTGGTTCAAATGTTAAATCTAATATATCAAAGCCAGAGGATTTTGCTTTTGCTTCAGCTGTAAGAACAGATACTGGTAGCAACAACTATGGTAATGCAGTTATCTCATTATCAAGTTGTACAAATACAGGCGCCGACTATGGTGTATCTGTAAATGCAACTACACTAAAACCAGAGTTCAATACAGGTGCTCCAACACAGATTATCACTGATGCAGACGGCAATTATTGCATCTATGACAGTGCAAATAATCTTTTAGGTAGAGCTCCAGCTAGCTGCAACGGTAATAACGTATTTGCTAATGCGCTGACTTATGATGCTGCAACAGATACATATACCACTGCATTTGACAGAGGTACTGGTTACCCAGGTTATGATGTAAACGTAAGTGGTACTGTAAAAGAGAATGATAAATTCTATATTAACATTAACTCAGGCGGTCAGGCTGACAACAACAATGGTAATGCACTGATTGCTATTAGAGGCAAGAACATTGTACGTACCTCAGAGGCTGGCAGATGCACAACCTTCAATGAAGGTTATGGTGATATGCTAGGTTCTTTAGGTACTAAAGTTAGCACTGCTACTACAGAGGCTACAGCAGCTAAAGCTAAATTAGACTCAACAATATCATTATATGAGTCAAGTGCAGGTGTTAACCTAGATGAAGAAGCAACAAACCTATTAAGATATCAGCAGACATATCAGGCTTGTTCAAAGATCATCGAAGCTTCACAGACAATTTTCAATTCACTGATTAGCGCTATCTAATGGAGGATAAACCATGAGAATTTCAACAAATATGCAATATAAAAATGGTTTGTCATACATCCAGGACTCTAATTCAAAATTAGATATCCTACAAAGAAGAGCTTATGATGGCAAAAAATTCCAGACAGCAGGCGATGATCCTTCTGGCATGGCAAACTATGTAAAGTATACAGGTGCAATTGCTGCTTTTACTCAATACTCAAAAGACGGCGGTATTGCAGCAAATACCTTAGCAGAAGAGGAAACCGCTTTAAAGTCAATGTGGGATGCATTAAGCAGCATTAACACCAGATTGCAGCAGTGCGTTGACGGAACTAATGATCAGAACAACTTAAACGCTTTAGCTGAGGATATTCTGCAGACAAGAGATCAGCTTTTTGACTTAATGAATACCAAGAACACTGATGGTGAGTATATCTTCTCGGGAGCAAGAAGTGATGTTCCAACTTATTCGTTAACATCAGACGGTCATTATTCATGTCAGGCTGACGGCTCAACCAGATCAGTTCTTGTATCACCTAATGTAACTGTTCAGGTGTCAGATTCTGGTTTAAACATTTTTGAAAACTGCAAGACTGCAAATTCCATGAATGTAACTGCAACACCAGCAATTACCACAAGCTTAATCAGCAATTATGGTGACTTTGGAGATTTATATACTCAATATTATTCATCAGCTGTAAGTGCTGTTAACAATTTGACACTTGATGTGGCAGCAGATGGTACATTCTCCATTAAAGATCCTGCAGGTAATGAAATTGGCACTGGTGAGATGGATAAAAACAATTCAACTATTACCTATAAGGGAATGGAATTTGTTTTACCAGATTCAAATTACACCGGTACCATTAATATTGAACTTGAGGCACCAAAGACAGACAACATTTTAAATATTCTTACTGATACTGTAGCAAAGATTAAGGATGAGAATATTTCATCTGCTGATAAAAGCGCAATTATTGCGGAATCTCAAAAAGATGTTCTTTTAGCAATGGATCATTATGACAGCTACAGAGGTAAGGTAGGTGCAAGACAGAATGTTATTGATAATGTAATTTCATCAAATACTTCATTATCAGATATCAAGACTGAGTCAAGAGCAAAAGTATCTGAGGTTGATACCTTTGAGAATACATCTGCATTAGCTCAGGCAAAGAATCAGTTAGAGATTTCTAGACAGACATATAGCATGTTATCAAAGCAGTCTCTATTTAACTACATATAATAATATTAAGAGGAAGAGAAAATGATTACTTTAAATAATGTTGGCAACACTTCAAACGTTGTAAATACTCAATCAGCTGCGGCACGTCCTGAGGCAAAAACTGTAAATGCTCAGGTAAACACTGGAGCATCTACAGTTGTTAATTTACAGACTAATGTAGATGCAACAGCTCAAAAGAGTGATATCACTGTCGATGCATCAAATGCAAAGAGCGTAGTGGTAGATATTGCTGCATTACTTTCAAAGAGCACTGGCTCTGTTCAGGCTAATATGAACGGCTTTGATGCTGCAAGATTACTAGCTTAGTATTTTTCAAAATAATTAAGAAAGGATATAGGAGAGAGTTTTCTCTTCTATATCCTTTTTTTATGTGAAAAAATGTCTGCATTGTCAAACTTTATTAATATTAATCCTTGATAATTAAATAAGTTAGCTACAGTTGTAAAATATATTAATTTTTTTTCTAAAGTTATAAAAATTCAGGCCGATATAAAATACAAGTTGAAGAATAATCTTCTTACAGAATAAAAAATATAATCTTCTGTAAAGACTGGAGGGCAATGCTATGACCGATATTAAAATTGCAAGTTCGTCTCTAGCCAAGCAGGTGTATTCCTCGATAGGCGCAAAGAACAATAATCAGGCTTCATCAATCAAAGAGGATGATGAGGTAAAGAGAACAAATGTGCTTGAAAAGCCTGACGCAACAGAAGAAGGTGACAAGGCATCAGCTAATGCAAAGCAGGAGGAAAAGAAAGTTTCTCAGGCTGTGCAGGAGCGTAATGAGAAGCTAGCTAAAGAGCTCATGAATGATTTGAATCGTCAGAATATCGGTTTGGCCTTTAGTTTTGATGATGATACTGAAGATACCATCATTAAGGTTACAGATTTAAATACTGAAAAGCTTGTTCGTCAGATCCCATCTGAAGATTTTCTGGAATTATCAAAGAGACTGAAAGAGTTTCAGGAGAACAATAAGTCTGCAGTAGAGAGTAAAGAGAAATACGCCAAGGGCCTGTTCTTTGATGAGAACGCTTAATTAACAAATTGATTTATCGCCCTTTGAGCTCCTCTATATTTATTATGGAGGAGCTTTTTTTCTTTAACAGCAGTCTGATCATAAATAATTATAAAAACTGTTAAAAAATACCGATATTTAAACGATAATATAAATATGAAAAATATGTATTTTTGGTTGCAGGAGATCAAATGTACGGGCGTAATTTAAAAGCATATAAGCGCACAAATTTAGAGGCTGAATTATCGGTAGCTGATCCTCATAGAGTCATTCAGATGATGTATGAAGGTCTAATCGAAAGACTAAGCCAGGCAAAAGGCGCTATTTTAAGAAATGACTTTGAGTACAAAGCTAACAGATTAAACAAGGCCATTGGTATTATTAACGGTTTACAAACTGCACTTGATATTAAAAACAATCCAGAATTAGGCCAGAGAATGTATGCTTTATATGATTATATGAAGTCTCAGCTTGATAAGGCATCTGTATCTTTAGATGTAGGTCTTATTGATGAGGTTATCAATTTGATTTTACCTATCAAACAGGCTTGGGATCAGATCCCTCAAGATGTTAAGGACAAAACAAATCAGCAGATTTTAAATACACCTGATTACTAGTTTTGTAAAAAAAACACAGACCACTCGAAAGAGTGGTTTTTTTGTCTCAAGAAAACTAAAAGGCCTTAAAGAAAATTCTTTAAGGCCTTCTTTCAGTTAACTTCTAATAAATTAGATAGTCTGTACTGACATGGTGTTGGTGATACCTGATGGAACTAAAGCACCGTTTACCATTACGATATGATCGCCAGACTTAGCTAAGCCTAGTTCAACAGCTAGTTTCTTACCTAACTGGAAGAATTCATCAGTTGAGTTGATACGTGGAACGATCTTAGGAATTACGCCACGAGTTAAGCAAAGCTGACGAGCTGCCTTAACGTTAGGTGTTAAAGCTAGGATAACTGCTTCTGGGTTGAACTTACGGATTGCGCGAGCTGAGTTACCGTGCTCAGTAGCAACAACGATAACAGGAGCCTTTAAGCTGAATGAAGCTTCTACTGCAGCAAAGGAAGCTGAATCAGTTACATTTGAAGCTACTACAGTCTTGCGGAATACTTCACCGTGGTTTGCTTCACAGTAGCTATCAGTACGCTCACAGATGGTGTTCATTGTGCGAACAGCCTCACGTGGGTACTTACCCTTAGCTGACTCACCTGATAACATAACTGCATCAGTACCGTCTAAGATAGCGTTGGTTACGTCACCAGCTTCTGCACGGGTAGGACGTGGATTCTTGATCATAGAATCTAACATCTGAGTAGCAGTGATTACTGGCTTACCAACTGCGTTACAACGCTGGATGATGTGCTTCTGAGCGAAGATAACTTCCTGAGCTGGGATTTCAACACCCATATCACCACGAGCAACCATGATACCATCAGCTGTTGCTAGGATGTCTTCAAAGTTGTCTAAACCTTCCTGGTTCTCGATCTTACAAATGATCTTGATCTCGTTACCGCCGTTAGCGTCTAGGAAGTTACGAATATCTAAAACGTCTTCCTTAGTACGAGTGAATGAAGCTGCAATGAAATCTACGTCGCGCTTGATAGCGAATAATAGGTCGCCCTTATCCTTCTCTGATAAGAATGGCATTGAGATGTGAGTGCATGGTAAGTTAACACCCTTGTGCTCACCTAGCTCACCGTTGTTCTGTACTTCACAAACAACGTCTGAACCTTCGATAGCTGTAACCTTTAAGCCGATTAAGCCGTCGTCTAATAAAACTGTTGAACCTACTTTTAGGTCCTTAGCTAGATCAGGGTAGGTAACACCAACTTTGGTCTTGTTACCAACGAATTTAGCATCAGCAGTAAGAGTGATCTTGTCGCCTGAGCTTAGAGATACGTCTTCACCGTTCTCTAAATCGCAAGTTCTGATTTCAGGACCTTTAGTATCTAAAAGAACAGCAAAAACTTTACCAGTCTCTTCCATGATAGCGTTGATGTTGGTGATACGACCACCATGCTCTTCAAAGTCACCATGAGAGAAGTTTAATCTCATTACGTTCATGCCTGATGAAAGTAAAGTTTCCATAATTTCGCGCTTCTCGGACTTAGGACCGATAGTGCAAACCATTTTTGTCTTTTTCATATTGTTGGGTGTCCATAAGGAGTAAAAGTTAAAGAATGTATTAAAAAATTCACGCAAATTATAACAGAATTAAAGCAAAATAATAGTTATATTTTTGTTATTAAGTTCAAAAAAAAATCGAGCTCTTTTAAGCTCGATTTTCTAGATTTATTAAACTAAATTTTCTTTTAATTAAAAGAACTTAACGTACATTAAAAGTTGTAAACCTAGTGAAATAAATGAAACAGCAGCTGCGCTACCATAAGCAATGTACCATGTTAGTTTGCTGTGGATACCAAAGTCATGGCTTGAGTGGTGCATTCTGTGTAAAGCATAGAAAGCTAATAAGAATACAACACCAAATACACATAGGCTTAGGAACCAGTTGCTGAAAATTGCATAAACCTGACCTAGGTTTAAGAAGCCGTGCTGTAAATCATCAGCTGTTAAACCTGCTGCAATTAAAACAACCATGATTGCAGGTAATACCATAGATGCAACCATACCACCAGCACCAAACATTAACCAATACATTGGCTCGTCTGAACGAGTTGGAAGAAATTGACGCATTTGTAATTCTCCTTATTTGGTTAAATATGCTGCAGCTAATACAACAACAGTAGCGCCGATTAGACCTAGGTATAGGGCAATCTTAGTTACATAATCTGGTAATAGCTCGGTTGAGTTTTTGTTCATAAAAACACGAACAGCCTTTGGCATTAAAGCGAACCAGGTTACTGCGTGGAATAGCTGAGTTAATAGAACTAGCACATTCAATGCGATAACTACTGGGTTAGCTAAAAAGCTCTGTAGATACCATACATATGGAGCGATACCCTTTAGGCTAACTGCTGGGGTAACATCGCATAATGCTAAACAGAAGATACCTAATAGGATCTCAAGTACTGCAAATAATGCGAATACAGCGGTGCCTTCACGAACCATGTATAAAACAAAGAATGGGTTCTCTAACCACCAGGACATTTTCTTTACTGGTGGGTTATATGGCTTACGAAATGACTTAACTTCGCTCATTTTTAGTGCTCCGGTTTGATCATGTTGAATACGTAATCAGTAGCACTCATCTTCTTACCTAACTGAATAGCTGAAGATGGATCTACTTGTTTTGGACATACTTCTGAGCAGTAGCCAACGAAAGTACAGCTCCAAGCACCTTCCTCTGAGTTTAGGAAAGGAGCACGTAGCTTAGCACCAGCATCACGGTTATCTACATTGTAACGGTATAACAATGTTAGAGCTGCAGGGCCGATGAACTTAGGATTTAGCTTGTACTGTGGGCAAGCTGCATAGCAGCAACCACAGTTGATGCACTGAGCAAACTGTAAGTAGGCTTCCATTTGCATAGGAGTCTGCTTAAAGTTCTTGTTAAGTGGCATATTAGCATTCTTAGCATCAGGAATGATGTATGGCTTAATACGCTCAATCTTCTCAATTAAGTCTGATAGATCTACAACAAGATCACGCTCGATAGGGAAGTTTGCTAATGGCTCAATCTTTAATGACTTGCCTTCGTACTCACGTAAGAAAGTCTTACATGCTAAGTGAGGTACGCCATTAACCATCATACCGCATGAACCGCAAACAGCCATACGACATGACCAACGGAATGATAAGCTAGGCTCGAAGTTGTCCTTGATGTAGAACAATGCTTCAAGAACTGAAGTATCACGGTGATATGGTACATCAAAAGTCTGCTCCCATGGCTTCTCATCCTGTTCAGGACGGTAGCGTAGAACAGTAACTTTCATTGTTTTTGTAGTAGCTTCCATTATTTAGCCTCCTTTGCCTTTTTTGCAGCTTCAGCAGCTTCTGCTTCAGCACCGTATACACGCTTAGCAGGCTGGAAGGTTGTGATCTTAACATCGCTTAGCTCGATTCTTGGCTCATCAGCACCTTCTAGTTTGAATGCTAATGAGTGCTTTAAGAAGTTCTCATCATCACGCTGCTTGTATGCGCCGTTAGGGCCATCAAGACGCTGATGTGAACCACGCGACTCTTTACGATTGATTGCTGAATGAACCATACATTGAGCAACATCTAAGGTGTAACCTAACTCGATTAAGTTCATCCATTCAGTATTGAATACACGACCGCGATCTGTTAGACCAACATTTACGATGCGCTTCTGTAAGCCCTTTAAGGTATCGATGGTCTTCTGCATTGACTCTTCTTCACGATAGATACCAACGCCTTCTTCCATTGACTGACCCATCTCGTTACGGATCTTAGACATTGACTCAGTGCCCTTAACATCGAATAGGTCTAGAGCGCGCTTCTCAGCTGCCTCAGCCTGACGTGTTAACTCAGCTGAATCGAAATCTTTGTGGTTGTGTGCATACTCAGCCATAGCGTCACCACCGATCTTACCGAATACGATGGTCTCAACTAGTGAGTTAGAACCTAGACGGTTTGCACCGTGAATACCAACAGATGCGCACTCACCACCAGCATATAGACCTGGCATACGAGTTGCGGTGTTACCATCAGTCTCAATACCACCCATGGTGTAGTGAACAACTGGACGTACTGGAACAGGAGCCTTAACAGGATCAACACCTGAATAGGTCATTGCAAGTTCGCAAATTAATGGTAAACGCTCATGTAGGTATTTTTCACCTAAGTGAGTTAAGTCTAAGTGAACTGCTTCACCTAGTGGGTACTTAAAGGTACGGCCTTTCTTTGACTCGTTCCAGAAAGCCTGTGATAGACGATCACGTGGACCTAATTCCATGTACTTGTTCTTTGGAGAACCAACTGGAGTCTCAGGGCCTAGACCGTAGTCCTGTAAGTAGCGGTAGCCGTCCTTATTGTATAGAACACCACCTTCACCACGACAACCTTCGGTCATTAGAAGGCCGCAGCCTAATAGACCTGTTGGGTGGTACTGAACGAATTCCATATCACGTAGTGGAACGCCATGACGATATGCTAATGCCATACCATCACCGGTAACGATACCACCATTGGTATTGAATAAATAGCAACGACCTGCACCACCAGTTGCTAAGAATACTGTCTTAGCGTTGATCTGACGGAATACACCGTTCTGTAAGTCGTAGCATACAACACCGCGGCACTCGCCATCTTCAACTAGAAGATCTAATACGAAATGCTCGTCGAAGCGCTGAATTGAAGGGAACTGAACTGAAGTCTGGTACAAGGTGTGTAACATGTGGAAACCAGACTTATCAGCAGCGAACCAAGTACGAGGTACTTTCATACCACCGAAACGGCGAACGTTAACGTCACCATTTGGCTTACGGCTCCAAGGGCAACCCCAGTGCTCTAACTGATAAAGCTCTTCTGGAGCTTGGTGAACAAACTTCTCAACAACATCCTGCTCACATAGCCAATCACCGCCAGCTACTGTATCTTCAAAATGCTTTTGATATGAATCGTCATCACGAACTACACCTGCAGCACCACCTTCAGCAGCAACAGTGTGAGAACGCATTGGGTAAACTTTGGAAATGAGTGCAACACGTAGTTTTGGGTCTGCCTGTGCTACAGCAATAGCTGCACGAAGACCAGTACCACCAGCACCCACGATCGCAACATCAGCTTGATATTTTTCCACGTGAATCTCCTAAATACTGTAGTGAATTTTGTCCAGGAAGACAATTCCTACAGTTAGCAAGCATAAAAACATCGTGATTATAACTAAAAAAAGAAAAAAATTCTCAAATTTAAATGTCAGAATTTAGTAACTATATGAAATATAAGTAAAAATAAAATCTAATATACTAGACATTTATCTTATATTTTGTACTCATCACATTTTTTACCAAATTAGTGCTAATTTTGCATAAAAGCTCTTATATCACATGGGCTTATAAGGATTATGTTGAAGATAATATGAAAGAATTTATAGAGGAAAACTAATTGGTTTTGTAAAAGTTATAAATCAAAAAAAGCCTTATAACCAGAAAAATTATAAGGCGTTTTCTGCTAACTATATTAATGATAGTTATACAATCATTGAACGACCCATTTTTACAGGAAGGTTAGTTTCATAGTCAGATGGAATTTCACCTACACCGTCTGGCCATAGAGTAATTACAGTACTGCCATACTTAAAGTAACCGATCTCATCACCTTTGCTATAACGGATGTTCTGCCCTTCAAAGGTCTGAATATCAAGCCCCTTACGTCTGTCTACAGTGCCGCCCCAGGAGGTATGGATACTTCCTACAAGTGCTGCGCCAACCATAATTACGCAGACAGTGCCGATTTTAGTCTCAAAGAAGCAAACCATTCTCTCGTTTGCGGTATATAAGTCAGGCATGTAGGAAATATTCTTTGAACCTACAGGGAAAAGTTTTCCAGGAACATGGATAGCTTTTTTTAATGTTCCATCGATAGGCATATGAATTCTGTGGTAGTTAGCAGGCGATAGGTAAATACATGCATAGCGACCGTTTTCAAACTGCTTTGAATCCTGTTCATCGCCTCCAACTAACGCTTTTAATGAGTAATCAAGACCTTTTGCCTGAATAAGTCTGCCACTGGTAATGGTACCTGCCTGGCCTATAGTGCCATCAACGGGAGAAACTGCAATACACTCTTTTTCAAGAGGGCGAGCGTTTTCCTTTAGCTGACGTATAAAAAATTCATTGAATGTTTTGTATGCACCAAGATCCTGGTTTGCAATTTCATCAAGGTTGATATTGAAACTTTTAATAAAGTTACGAATTAAAAATTGAGTAAATCTACCCATTGGCACATCAGTAAGTTTAGCTGAGAGCGAAGATAGAGTTGTAAAAGGAGTCAGTGTTTCAACTGTCTTTAATAAAAAAGTAGTAAAAGACATAATTTCTCCGACTTGTTGAATTAAAGAGTTTTTATTTAATGATAATCAAAAGTAACTTTTGTCTAGTTTATAAATCTTCAGGTGGATTGTAAACATTTGATTTTAGTAATAAAGAATAAGATAGATTCACGAGAATAATAAACAGAAAAAAAATATGATCTTTTTCTTGACATATACAAAAATGAATCTATAATGTCACTCATCGGATGCGGGAATAGCTCAGTTGGTAGAGCATAACCTTGCCATGGTTAGGGTCGCGAGTTCGAACCTCGTTTCCCGCTCCAATTCATAGTTTCATTTTCTTCTTCATAATCCAATCACAATCAAACACATAAGTGGTATTAACCTATTCATTTTACTGCAATTATTATTTCTAGCCTTTTCCGAAATACTTGATCTGTATCTGATAATTTTTGATTAAATTACAAATATTGTTGAAAAAATACAGTAAAATCCCCATTTTAGTATATAGAAGTGTTTTATCACCTTATATAAAGGTATAATCAAGAATACTTATTTTTAAATTGATCAATTATATTAAGAATTATTAACCATGTTTGTCACATCCATCGTTACCAAAATTATTGGTAGTAGCAATCAAAGAACCGTTCGTAAGTTATCAATGATTGTAAAAACAATTAACGCATTAGAACCACAGTATCAGGCTTTAAAAAATGAAGACTTTTTAGAGCAGACTAAAAAGTTTAAAGAGCGCCTGGCTGCAGGTGAGACTCTAGATAACTTATTACCGGAAGCTTTTGCTGTAGCAAGAGAAGCTGCTAAAAGATCTTTAGGCTTACGTCCTTTTGACGTACAGCTAATGGGTGGTATGGTTTTAAATGCAAACCGTATCGCTGAAATGAAAACTGGTGAAGGAAAAACTTTAACCGCTCTATTACCTTGTTACTTAAATGCTCTTACAGGTAAGGGCGTTCATGTTGTTACCGTAAATGACTACTTAGCACGTCGTGATAGTGACTGGTCACGTCCTTTCTACACCTTCTTAGGTATGACTGTAGGTGTTAACGTTCCTGGCATGAGCCCTGAAGAAAAACGTCAGGCATATGCATGTGATGTTACTTATGGTACTAATAATGAATTTGGCTTTGATTATCTACGCGATAACATGGCTTATTCAAAAGATCAGAAAGTTCAGCGCGAACTTAACTATGCCTTAGTTGATGAGGTTGACTCAGTTTTAATCGATGAGGCAAGAACTCCTTTAATTATTTCTGGTGCTGCAGATAACAGTGCTAAGTTATATCAGGCTGTAGACAAGCTGATCCCTGGATTAATCTTCCAGGAAAAAGAAGATACTGACAACTATACAGGAGAGGGTGACTACACCTTAGATCTTAAGATTAAGCAGGCTTACCTGACAGAGCGTGGCCAGATTAAGATTGAGAATGCTTTAGTTAAAGCAGGTCTGTTAAAAGAAGGTGATAAGTTATTCTCTTCACAGAACATTACCTTATTACACCACGTAATGGCAGCTTTAAGAGCTAACACTTTATTCAAGCGCGATGTTGATTACGTTGTTGAAAACGGTCAGGTGCTGATTATTGATGAGCACACAGGCCGTAAAATGGAAGGTCGTCGCTGGTCAGATGGTTTACATCAGGCTGTTGAAGCAAAAGAAGGTGTTGAAGTTCATGCAGAGAACCAGACACTTGCATCTATTACCTTCCAGAATTACTTCCGTATGTACAACAAGCTAGCCGGTATGACCGGTACTGCTGATACTGAAGCATACGAGTTCCAGCAGATCTACGGTTTGCAGACTGTAGTTCTTCCAACCAACCGTCCAATGGTTAGAAAAGACATGCCTGACTTAATCTACTTATCAGAGTCAGACAAGTACAATGCTATTGTTGAGGATGTAAAGAAGACTGTAGCAGAAGGCCGTCCTGTTCTTGTTGGTACCATTTCAATCGAGAACTCTGAGAAGTTATCAGATTTATTAACCAAGCTTGGTGTCAAGCACCAGGTATTGAATGCTAAGTTCCATGAGAAGGAAGCTTACATTGTAGCTCAGGCAGGTCGTCCAGGTACTGTAACCATCGCTACTAACATGGCAGGTCGTGGTACCGATATTATTCTAGGTGGTAACCTGAAGGCAGATATCGATGCTTTAGGTCCTGATGCAACTCCAGAGCAGATTGAAAAGGTTAAAGCTCAATGGCAAGAGTCTCATGATGCTGTATTAAAGGCCGGTGGTTTACACATCATCGGTTCAGAGCGTCATGAATCACGTCGTATTGATAATCAGTTACGCGGTCGTGCTGGTCGTCAGGGTGATCCTGGTTCATCACGTTTCTACCTGTCAATGGATGACAATCTGATGAAGCTTTTTGGTTCAGAGAAACTGAAGGCCTTCATGAAGAGAATGGGTATGACCGATGGTCAGCCATTAGAGCACAAGTTCATCACAAGAGCTATCGAATCAGCACAGCGTAAAGTTGAAACACGTAACTTTGATATTCGTAAGAATCTTCTTGAGTATGATGATGTTGCAAACGAGCAGCGTAAGGTTATTTACGAAGAGCGTAATGCTTTATTAGATGGTCAGGATATTTCGGAGACCATTCATGCAATCTTCGAGGACGTTTTAGATAACGTAATCTCAGAGTATGTACAGCCAAATTCTCTACGTGAGAGCTGGAATGTTGAAGATCTTCAGAAGCGTCTTGCATCAGAGTTCTTCATTGATGCTCCAGTAGCAGAGTGGTTAAAGGCCGATGACAAGCTTGTAGAGACCGATCTTCGCAACAAGATCATCGAGCTTGGACATGCAATGTACGCTAAGAAGTGTGAAGCTATTGGTAAGGAAAACCAGAAGCAGCTTGAAAAGCAAATCATGCTTCAGTGCATCGATGCTCTATGGAAGGAGCATTTAGCTGCAATGGATTACATGCGTCAGGGTATCGGTCTGCAGGGCTATGCTCAAAAGAATCCTAAGAATGAGTATAAGATCCAGTCTTTCAACCTATTTAGTAAGATGTTAGACAGTCTGAAGACTCAGGTTGTTTCAATCCTATGCCGTATCCAGGTAAGACTAAAGAGCCCAGAAGAAGCACAGGCTGAGCAGGAAGCTCGTGAGCAGAATGCTTTAGAGCAGAAACTAAAGGCAGAGGCTGCACAATACACTAATATGCATGTTGGTCGTAACGATCCTTGTCCTTGTGGATCAGGTAAGAAATTTAAGGCATGTCATGGTAAGTACATCTAATACCATCTAGCTTAAGTTTTATAAATCCTGGCTTAGTAACATTAGACTATGACCAGGATTTTTATTTATGCAAAGTATAATTTGCACTTTAGTTTCATAATTCTTAATTAAATAAAATCCTGTACATCCTATAAAGTCGATATATTTGCGGTTCTGTGAGTTATTCACTTAATATATCTCAATTTATTTAAAAAAATCTTGACTGAAATCGTTGTATATGGTTAAATAACCCGCGTTGCCCAGATAGCTCAGTCGGTAGAGCAGGGGATTGAAAATCCCCGTGTCGGCGGTTCGATTCCGTCTCTGGGCACCATCTAAAAATCAAAACAAATTCTAAAGCCCAGATAGCTCAGTCGGTAGAGCAGGGGATTGAAAATCCCCGTGTCGGCGGTTCGATTCCGTCTCTGGGCACCATCAAATACAAATCACCCAGAATCTACTAATCAATCATATAGCCATACATCTACTTCCAGTAACAAAGCGATTTCTATATCTATCTTCTTATACTGTGCAATCTTATACGAGTAATACCTTATACAAATGTCAACTACATTAAACGTACATAAACGTTCTATTTGTATAATAAAATGTATGCTTTTTAGCTATATCTTTGTTTATATTTGAAATTTTATTTCACTTAGGTTTCTGTAAATTCTGATAATCATTTACGATAAACAAATCAAAACGATCATTATCACAAAAATAATGTGAAATGATAGTGAATGATCAAACTCATAAGTAAACCTTATGAAGTGTTCTTTTAAA
>JGI24711J26586_10000288_pt1 | contig 38427 bp, 38 predicted proteins | sample BioPla3DNA1_FD_26586 | JGI IMG/M metagenome (IMG submission 26586)
CTACTCTCGCTGCCCCTCGACTTGCATGTGTTAAGCCTGCCGCTAGCGTTCATCCTGAGCCAGGATCAAACTCTTCATTGTATAAATTTTATTATTTATTTTGTTGCGTCTGAACCTGATACTCGTTTTGAAGTGGTTTCAAAAAAATTAACGTTTCGCTCGAATTTTGTTACAAATTCGGTACTTGCTTGTACTTTTGTCTTCCAATATTATCAAAGAACTTCCATTCCCTTTGAGGAAACGGGTTGCAAATATAAGAATATTTTTCAGATTGGCAAAAAAATATACTAAAAAAACAAGTATTTTTTCTACCCTTATTCTGAAATTTAGGGCTGCGAAATTTATCGATGGAGCAAGATGCCTAATAACCAGGATGATCCACCGAATTGTCGATTACAGCCACTCGCCTAAAAGCAGTTTATTGGGATTTTTTCATCTCTTCATTTAAAAGAGGCACAACCGTATTGTCGAAAAAGTCGATAATAGTTTCAGGATCAACACTATAATTTATATCATCTATTGATACGGAAACACCTTCTTCGCATCGTCTCATACAAAAGGCCGCTTTAAGGGTTACATCATCATATAAACCTCGCTCTTCTACCAGATGTTGCAATGTTTGAATGACATTGTAGGCTCCTTTAATGTGGCATGAGCTGCCTATGCATATATTTATGATCATTGTTTCTTATTTTTTGTATAATCTACGTGTAATAATTCGTGAACTCTGCCTCTTAATACTCCGTTATATAAAGACATCATAAGCGGATTTTCCTCTGAACGGCGTATACTGCTAAGTTTATCGGCAGCATAGAGACCTTTACTCCTCATCTCTCTCTCTTCAGCTGTTGAGAATGGTTGTCCGCCTCCGTTAATACACCCATCCGGACAAGCCATAATCTCAATGAGATCGTAATGTTCACCGGCTTTAACTTTATCCAACAGATTTGATGTGTTTCTCAAACCGCTCACAACCGCAATTCTAAGCTGTTTGTCTCCAAAAGGAATACGCGCCTCTTTAACTCCCTCCAAGCCCCTTATTCCTGTGTATTCTATGGTCCTCAAGCCCACGTTGCTCTTGTTGGCAGACACTCTGCGCAGAACGGCTTCAGTAACACCACCGGTTACACCAAAAATCATAGCGGCGCCCGACATCCAGCCATAAGCCATATCAACAGCTTCGGGTTCCAGTTTTTTGAAATCTATACCCGCCTCTTTTATCATCTGTATGAGTTCCTGAGTAGTCAAAACATAGTCCACATTGGGCTTTCCGTCCACTTTGAATTCGTCTCTTTGGGCTTCGTATTTCTTGGCGGTACAGGGCATTACAGCAATATGCACGTGTTTTTTACCTCCCGAAACAGCTTGTTGCTTTATAATTGAAGCAAACATTTGCATTGGCGAACGACAAGTTGATATATTACTTAAGAATTCAGGATATTTCGTTTCTGCAAATCTGATCCATGCCGGACAGCATGAGGTTAATAGTGGTAGGTTTTCGCCTTTCTGAACACGTTTAAGAAATTCATTGGACTCCTCTAAAACTGTCAGGTCGGCACCCGTAGAAGTGTCATAGACCTCATTAAAGCCCATAAGCTTAAGTGCTGCAACGATTTTTCCCATTCCATTGGCTCCCGGCTCTAAACCAAACTCCTGTCCCACGGCTACTCTAACAGCAGGTGCTACTTGAACAGTAACTTTACACATGGGATCGTCGATGGCTTTCCACACATCCACAGAGTTATCTTTCACGACAATTGCTCCTGTTGGACATACTGCCGAGCACTGTCCGCAAGCAACACAGTTTGATTCCGAAAGAGGAATATCAAATGCTGTACTAACAGTCATTTTGGCTCCTCTGCGAGTAAAATCTATCGCCCCCACATTTTGTATCTCGCTACACATACGGACGCAGTCACCGCAAAGAATACATTTATTGATATCCTTTTCAATACTATAGGAGGAACTGTCTACATCAGGCTCCTGTGCGGTATTTGGAAAGCGGATTCCTTTTATATTAAATCTCATTGCCAGTTCCTGTAGCTTGCATTTACCGTTATTGCTGCATATAGTACAATCTCTACAGTGATTGGACAATAAGAGTTCCAATATGTTTTTCCTGTATTTTCTGAGTCTATCGGTATTAGTTCTAATCACCATTCCAGGCTTTGGAGGAGTTGAGCACGCTGCATCCAATCCGCCCCATTCGTTTTCAACCATACAGAGACGACATGCTCCATAGATTGATAGTTCAGAATGATAACAAAATGTAGGTAACTGAATATTTATTTTATTAATTAATTCGAGTAGGTTTTTTTCTCCGTTTATCTCAACCGGAATATCATCTATTATTACAAAATTCTTATCCATAGTTTAATTCTCCTTTATTGCTTTAAATGGACATACAGGAACACATGAGCCACATTTTATACATTTGCTCTGGTCTATTACAAAGGGTTCTTTTATTTTGCCCGATATGGCATTAACCGGACAAACTTTAGAGCATTTTGAACAACCTTTACACTCCTCAGGCTCAATATATACTTTCTTTAGTTTTTGACAGACATTTGCCGGACAACGCTTTTCGTAAATATGTGCCTCGTACTCGTCTCTAAAATATTTTATTGTACTAACCACAGGCGATGCGGCTGTCTTGCCAAGTCCACAAAGGGCTGTATTGGAAATAGTATCGGCAAGTTCCAACAATAGCTCTATATCTCCATCAACGCCTCTTCCTTCAACAATTCTTTCCAGAATCTCGAGCATGCGTTTTGTACCCTCGCGGCAAGGAACACATTTTCCGCATGATTCATTTTGTGTAAAACTCATAAAGAACCTTGCTACCTCAACCATACAGGTGTTTTTATCCATAACAACGAGTCCACCTGAGCCGATCATTGCTCCTGCTTTCTTCAGTGAATCGAAATCTAGAGGTAGGTCCATGTGCTCTTTTGTGAGACAGCCACCCGAAGGGCCACCTATTTGCACAGCCTTAAACTCCCTATCCCCGCGCATTCCACCACCTACTTCAAAAACAATGTCATGAAGAGTCGTTCCCATTGGAACTTCAATAAGTCCCGTATTTTTAATATTTCCGGTAAGAGCAAAACATTTTGTTCCGGTGCTCTTTTCTTGTCCTATTTTCTTGAAAAAATCGGCACCTTTCGATATAATGATGGGAACGTTTGCAAATGTCTCCACATTGTTCAATACTGTTGGCTTTGCAAACAATCCTTGCTCTACCGTTCTTGGAGGCTTAACTCTGGGCATGCCACGTTTTCCTTCTATGGATGCAGTAAGGGCACTGCCCTCACCACACACGAAAGCTCCCGCTCCCCTATTTATTTGTAAATCGAAATTAAAACCGGTACCCAAAATATTTGTTCCAAGTAAGCCAGCCTCTTCAAGCTCTTTTATTGCGAGCTTTAACCTTGATACGGCAGTCGGGTACTCAGCTCTAACATAAATATATCCGTGCTCCGAACCGCAAGCCAATGCGGCAATCATCATTCCTTCAATGAGACGGTGTGGATCGCCCTCCATGATGCTTCTATCCATAAATGCACCCGGGTCACCTTCGTCGCCATTGCAAACCACATATTTGGGAAAAGCTTCTTGAGATTTAACTTGCGCCCATTTTCTTCCTGCAGGAAAACCCCCACCACCTCTTCCTCTAAGATTTGCCAATGATATCTCCTCTATTACCTGATCTTTACTCATATCAAACATGGCTTTTTCAAATGCATAATAACCGCCTATAGATAGATATTCTTTCAAAGAAGTTGCATCTATGTGACCACAATGTTCGAGCACCAATCTGGTTTGTTTTTTATAGAAAGGGATATCGTCCTGTTTTTTGAAAACCTCTTCTCCTTCCTTATATGCAAGTCTTTCAATGTGTTCGCCGTTTATTATTGTTTTCTCAACAATTTCCTCGCAATCCTCGATTTTTACCTTTACATACAACCACCCTTGGGGCTCAATGCGTATCAGAGTGCCCATTTCGCAAAATCCGTGGCAACCGCTCTTCTTAATGGCTATCTGGTCTCCGTGAGGATCTTCCTGCATCCCTATTGAGCAAGGTATGTTTTTCTCTTCCAACAGCTCTTTCAACCTCTCATATATCTTCATTGAGCCACTGGACAAACAACCTGTTCCACAACAAACTATAATTCCTTTTTTATATTGAGATGCGGCTTTTTCGCATTTAGCACGCATATTCTTCAAATCTTCCCTTGTTCTGATTAACATTACTATTCCTCCTTTAGTTTTATTGTTTTTTAAGTTCGTTGATAAGAGTTACGGCACTTTCAGGATTCATTGTCGGATAAACATCATCATTGACAGTTATAACGGGAGCTAATCCACAAGCACCCAGACAGGAAACTGTTTCCAATGTAAACATTAAATCGTCTGTTGTTTTTTTCGTTTCTGACAATCCCAAATGGCTACGCATTGCTGTTAGAATAGGGATTGACTTGCGAACATGACAGGCTGTTCCGTCGCATACTTTTATCACATACTTTCCCTTAGGTTCCAGCGAAAAATTCTCATAAAATGTTGCTACTCCAAAAATCTGGGCTTCACTTGAGCCCAATTTTTCCGATAGATATGGAAAAATTTCTCTTGGTAAATACCTATAATGTTCTTGTATTGCTTGTAAGATGGCAATCGTAGAACTTTCGTCACAACCAAGTTCACTTAAAATTTTATCTACCACCGAAAAATCAAAATTACCTTTCATATGTTTAAAATTGTTTCAGTTAGTTATTTGGATTTGAGATAATTATCTATTGATTGGGCAGCTTTTTTACCTGCTTCCATTGCAAGGATTACAGTTGCTGCTCCTGTAACAGCATCACCACCGGCATAGACGCCTTCACGAGAAGTAAGACCACCTTCATCTGTTATTATTCCTCCCCATTTTTCAGTAGCCAAACCTTCTGTAGTGCTCTTTATTAATGGGTTAGGGGTTGTTCCTATAGACATGATGACATTATCGACACTGATTTTGTGCTCACTGCCCTCGATAGGAATTGGTCTTGCTCTTCCCGAAGCATCAGGTTCTGAAAGTCTCATTTTCTGACAAACGATCTCTTTAACCCAACCATCTTCGGTGCCTAAAATTTCTATGGGATTTGTCAGAAGATTAAAGTTTATACCCTCTTCTTTCGCATGCTCAACCTCTTCCAGTCTTGCCGGTAATTCCGCTTCCGACCTCCGATATACGATAGTCACATCAGCTCCAAGACGTTTTGCACACCTTGCTGCATCCATAGCCACGTTACCTCCTCCTACTACAGCCACCCTGGCTCCACAGTGAATTGGCGTGTCGCTGCCGGGTTTATAGGCTTTCATCAGATTGATTCTAGTCAAAAATTCATTCGCCGAGTATACTCCTTTTAGGTTTTCACCCGGAATATTCATAAACATTGGCAATCCGGCACCACTACCAATAAAAACGGCTTCGAATCCATGATCCTTCATTAGCTCGTCTATTGACAATATTTTGCCTATCACCATGTTGGTTTCTATCTTGACATTTAATTTTTTTAAGCCGTCAATCTCTTTTTGAACTATCTGTTTGGGTAAACGAAATTCCGGAATACCATAAACCAATACACCACCGGCCAAATGGAATGCCTCAAAAACAGTAACGTCATATCCTAATTTGGCAAGGTCACCGGCGCAGGTAAGCCCGGATGGGCCTGAACCTATTATAGCCACTTTATGTCCATTTGGTTTGGGCAGTTCAGGCTCGGTTTTCGAGTTTGCGATATACCAGTCGGCCACAAAACGCTCTAAGCGGCCAATGCCGACAGGTTCGCCTTTTTTACCTCGTATGCATTTTGCTTCACACTGTTTCTCTTGTGGACAAACTCTGCCGCATATTGCCGGCAACGAGTTTGTTTTGTTTATAACCTGGTATGCAGCTTCAAAATTGCCGTTTACTACTTCGTTAATAAAACCGGGGATATCCACATTTACCGGACAACCATCTACACAGGGTTTGTTTTTACAATTCAAACATCTGCGGGCTTCATCAATAGCCTGTTCTTTTGTGTATCCCAATGCAACTTCTGAGAAGTTTTTATTTCTGACGTCTGCCGGTTGTACCGGCATTTCGTTTTTAACTAAAGACTTATTTACCATATCTATTATTTGCTAACCTCGGTTTTATACAAGTTACAAGTCTCTTCGTGAGCCTTTCTCTCAAATTTCTGGTACATTTGCATACGTGCCAGGGCTTCATCAAAATCAATTTGGTGTCCGTCGAAATCAGGTCCGTCAACGCAAGCAAATTTGGTTTCGTTACCGACTTTCACCCTGCAACCTCCACACATTCCTGTTCCGTCTATCATTATGGGGTTCATACTTACAACTGTCTTTACGTTGTACTTTTTGGTCAGCAATGTAACAAACTTCATCATAATGAGAGGACCGATTGTTATAACTTCATCATATTTCTCTCCTTTATCCAAAAGTTCCTTAAGTGCGTCAGTAACCAAACCTTTCGTCCCATTACTGCCGTCATCGGTCATTACAATGAGTTTATCGCTCACTTCGGCAAATTCCTTTTCCAGAATTATCAGATCTTTATTTCTAAATCCTATGATAGAGTGCACTTCGACACCTTGTTCGTGTAACTTCTTGGCCACCGGAAAAGCTATTGCACAACCGACCCCACCACCAACGACAGCAACCTTTTTGAGTCCTTCCGTTTCTGTTTTCTTTCCTAAAGGACCGACAAAATCGTGCAAGCTGTCACCCTCATTCAAGTGATTCAATTTTTCTGTTGTTGCTCCAACTATCTGAAAAATAATAGTTACGCTTCCCTTTTCTCTGTCGTAATCTGCGATGGTGAGTGGAATTCTTTCTCCATCCTCATCTACCCTAAGCATAATAAATTGACCGGGTTCTGCTTTTTTGGCTATCAGTGGAGCATCGATAACCATTTTAGTTACAGCAGAATTTAAAATCTCTTTTTTGATAATCTTGTACATCATCTGCTCTTATTTTGATATTTCTTATTATTAATTGTAGTTAACTTCTACTTTTTTTCCCATTTTTTCCAAATTATCGGAAAGGGCTTCAATTAATTTAAATTTCATTGTAGTGTCGATAGGTAAACCCTGATGCGCAGCGTTTACTCTTTGCCCCACATAAAATTCGATATGAGAAGCCTCTTCAAATAATACTTTTGCCAGTAACGACGCTCCATCCTGCTTGTCGTTGGTTTTCGGAGTCAAGTCACTGGGCGACAAGTATTTCTTAGATAGTTCCAAAAGCTTTCTCAAAGTAAGTACACCTTCGGTAACTAAATCAATACCGTCGATGAACCCTATAGGAGGCACATCTTTTTCAATAAAATCGAAACTTGTTTTTAGCTGTTTATCCAGGTGTCTTGCGACGATTTGAGAGCTTGTCCCCCCGCAAACCACCCTTTTGTCACAATTGACTAAAAATTTAGATACGATCAGGTCGTCGTGCGCTTTATCTGCAGGAGGACCTACCATTATGTTTACTTTGATTTTTTCTCTTATTTTTATAGCTGCAACGGTTGTGTCATCTCCCGGCTTATCAATATACAAATCGTTACAGGCACTGGCTAATAAACAGGCAGCACTACGTGCCGACATCTCAGGTTTTAAGTTTCTTTCCAAATGACCTTTTATTTCCTTCCTGTCCCATCCAAAGTTTAGCACAAAGCCGATTCCGGCATGTAATACACCATCGGACATCACAAAGAGAATATCACCATCTTTCAATTTCACCTCGGAGTGATAAACTTTTTTATCACATACAATTGTTTCATTGCGTATCAGATCAACACAACGTCCATTGTGATAATAGATAGCTTGAGGGTTGTCAAATTCTATAAGAACTCCTTTTCCATACTGGTCCACATGTACTACCGAAAATGTTGAGTAGGCTATCCCTCTGACCTTACATACCGGCAGAGTTTGGATGACTGTTTCTATACAGTCGCGTATGGAGATGTTGTTGGATACCATTGTAGAGAGTATCTTGGAAGTGAGTGTGGCTAAAATATTTGCCTTTACTCCGCTACCCAGGCCATCGGCAAGAACGAGTGTTGTATATCCATCTTTCTGAACACACTTAACCCTATCTCCACACAACTCTTCTCCAAATTTATTTAGAGAGGTATAGCCATATTCTAAAAACATATTGTTATTATCCGCCATTGTTACTCTTCCTTAAGCATTTGTTTTAATTTAAGTAGAGCCACTTTAGTCTCAGCAGTCGTTTCACCCAACAGAGAGGCAATTTCTTGTGCAATAAACATCTGTTTTTGTATCACTTTATCTGTGGTCTCTAATGTTTCCAAACGCATACTGCTAAGTTTATCATTGTAATCCACTTCAGATGTGACATCCTTCATTATTCCAAATAATGCCCGGTGTTCTTTTATTATGTTTATAGATAAATCAATGTACGACTTACTTGCTGGGATAAATACCTTTTTTACCTCCAGGTTCTGGTTCTTTTCCAACGCCATCATGAAGTCGCTTGGATTGAATAAATCAACTGCCGGCAACCCCTTTACAAACTCGTTCTGAATGCCTAAGAGTTTCCTCGCTTTATTATTAATCTCCACCACATTCATATCAAAGTCCAGGACAACTATGCCCTGCGGGCTATTACGGATTATTTCGTAAGAAAACGATTCGGCGCGTTGTTTCATATATGGCAAACAAACTTCGATATCCGCATATCCATTGTATACCGCCCATGCTTTTTCCCGACATGTCGAGTAACCGCAAGTGCCGCAATTTAGTTCATCTTCTGGCTTGGTTTTCCCTATTCTGGCCAGTATCTCTGTTATCTCTTTTTCTGTCGGTATTTTGCCTGAAACTCTCAATCTCTTGTACTCTGCGCTTAGATCTACAGGAGATTCGGGTATTTTTTTAACTACCGGCAACCTCTTTATTTCTTTGTTTACATAATTTCTTATCTCAGATGTTGCTTTTATACTTCCTCCTACTTTGTCTAAACTACAAGGACCGTTTACACAAGCATCCTGACAGACGTTCATCTCAATGAAAACATTTGATAAACTCTCTATGTTTTCCAATACGTTCAAGCATCTGTCGGCTCCATCTATCGACATATAGTCGTAATGTTCGGGAAGCTTCTCAAAGGATTGAATTATTCCGTGGCTTATTGGAAAAGCTTTGGCCAGATTTGCATTTTTTGCGTCATCTTTTATATCCAATAAATGTATGTCTTCCAAAACTATTCCTTTTTCAATGAACATTTCGTTTAGGTCCTCGAAAGTTAAAACTCCATCTATCAAATGACTCTCTGCTGCTTCTCGTTTTTTAGCTATACACGGGCCAATAAAAACTATTTTTGCATCGGGCATTTTGCTTTTTATCAGTTTGGCATGAGCAATCATCGGAGAGTCAACCGGGGCCAAATACTTCAATGCACGCGGATAGTACATTTGTATCATTTTGCAAACCGATGGACATGCGGAGACTATGAAGTTTTTGTATTCTCCGGTTTCCATGAGTCTGGCATACTCTCTAACCACTATTTGTGCGCCCAATGCTGTCTCTTCAGCAAGAGAGAACCCCAGTTTGCCCAATGCTATTTTCATTATGGAAAAATCGGAGATCTTGAAACTTGAAATACATGACGGAGCAACTGATGCCACAACATTCGTATTGTTTTTCAGAAGTTCCTTTACATAGTCCATCTCACTGTGAACTATTTTTGCATTTTGTGGGCATACAATGGTACAAGTCCCACAGAGTATGCACCTTTCATCTATGATTTTTGCCTGATGGTTGGTAACATCTATAGCCTTAACAGGACATGCCCGCAAACATTTATAACAATCCTTACAGCTGGCATCTTTAAAATCCAAATAACTACCCATTATAAATTCACCCTTTTAACTTATAAATTCAACAATGAATAAACATGATTTACAAATAGTTCTTCTACATTATCTTTATTGACATCATGTAGAACAATAGAATCTTGATCATTTTCAGAATTCTGAAAACCATCTATTTTAAGCGATACTGCCTGGGAGCAAAAGCCCAAACAAAAACTGGCCTGCAATTCCACCAGATCTTCCACATCATATTTTTTTATAATGTGTTTCAACATTTCGATAACCTCTGGAGAACCTTTTAAGTGACACGAGCTACCGACGCATACTTTAATATTTATCATAGTCGAATATCGTTAATTTATTTATACACTTTTCATTCAAAACCCGGTTTCTCAGGATTTTGGCAACGGCATACAAAGCAATGCCAATGAGGCTGCAAGATTTTCATCTTTTAATACTACATCTTTAGGCACTGTCAGATGAACAGGAGCAAAATTCCAAATAGCCAAAATGCCGGCATCTATCATTCTGTCGCATATAGCCTGGGCACTCTGCTTGGGGGTTGCGATTATGCCCATTTTTATCTTTAAGCGTTTGGCCAAATATTCCAATTTATCTATGTGAAAGATTTTTATGCCGTTAACTTTTTCTCCAACAATATCATCATCAATATCAAATGCCATTACTATGTTGAGACCATACTCTTTAAACCCTTCGTAGGAAAGCAATGCTCTTCCCAAACTGCCGACACCTACAAGCAATGCTTCACTTAAATTGTTATATCCTAAAAAGTTTTCCATATCCTCTATAAGGTCCTTGATATTAAAGCCTATCCTGGGTTTACCTGATACGGAACTTATCATAGCCAGATCTTTTCGCACCAACACGGAGTTAAGATGCATCTCTTCAGCTATTTTGGTTGAAGAAATCGAACCAGCTCCCTCTTTGTCAGCTGCTTTTAAGTATTCGTAATACTTAGGAAGTCTTAAAAGTGTCTCCTTCGGTACGGTCACTCTATCACTATCTTCCCGTTCTGCCATGTTTTTAACAATTTTGGTCTAACTCAATCAACTGAAATAATCACTCTATTTTGTCTTTAATAATTATAACAATCCTTGGGTTTCTAAACTATATAATTCATTTATATTCGATATTCTAATATCGATATTAAAGTATCGATTAAAATTCGCCACAAAGATAGTTTATTATTATTGATTCTACAAACTTATTTGCGCTTTTTTATTACTAATTCTTCATTAAACAACCAAAATGTAATAACAAGCTGAAAATTGGTGTGAATTAGGTATTTGCCTCGACTGTTACTATTCTAATCTTATCACTACACCATCCTTATCGTCATAAACAATCCACAAATAGAGAGACTTTTTTTCGATTGTCAAAATAATGTTCAGAAAAAACAAGTTTTTTACATACCTTTGTTCTAACATCAACAAATATTGAGATGAAAAAGTTCATACCTATCATATTGTCGCTGTTGGTATTACTGGCAGCATCAGGATCATCCTGCAATCCTATTATGCAGCTTCCGGATCTGGAGGTCAAAGATACAGTACTGACCCTGGAGAGCACAGAAGGCTCAGTTAAACGCACCTTGCTCCGAACCGCTTACGATTGGACAATTACTGTGGATAGTGATAACGGTGAGCATTTCGACTGGCTAAGAATTTCTCACATGGCCGGTGAACCCGGAGATATACCTCTGGCATTCACCGCATTGAACACCAACAACACCAATGCGATAAGAAAGGCCTATGTGACCATCTCCAATAAAAAGCAATCGGTAACAATCGAGGTTTCACAACTGATAGATTGCCTCACTTTTACCGATACAAATCTCAAAACAACTTTGCTGTCGCGCTACGATATCAACGATGATGGAGAGATCTCAGATTACGAGATGAGAATTCTAACCTCACTAGATTGTTCTAAAGGCAAGGCCAGGTCACTCAAGGACCTTTACGGATACCGCTTTACAAGCATCAATTGCTCCCAGAACCTGATTGACACTCTGGATATCAGCAACTTTCCTTATCTCCTATCCATTGATTGCCAACGCAATATGATGAAGTATTTCGCTGCCGGCGGATCCCCCACGATTGTGAATATAAACTGCTCACACAACACCATCAGTCACCTCGATGTCAGCAACTGCTCATCGCTCAAAAACCTGGAGTTTTCATACAATGTTCTGGATACCATCAATATAAGCAACACAAACCTTACCAGCTTTGATTGCACTATGGTGGGCCTCGGCACCGTAAAAACTCTCAATGCCAGCAATTGTACCAATCTTGAAGAACTCAACTGCAGATTCAACTCAATTACCAACCTCAATCTTGCGGGATGTATCTCCCTCAAAACCCTAATCTGCGGCTATAATAAGCTAACTTCACTGGATATCTCTCAAAGCAGCATACTTGAGAATCTCGACTGCAGCAACAATAGTCTCACTGAGATTAACACCACCCAGGCAACTTTTCTCAAAGAGCTGGATGTAAGTAGTAACAATATGAGATACCTGGATCTTCGCAAGAATAAACGCCTCACTCACCTTTGGGCGATGAACAATCCTTTGGAAGCAATTGACCTTACTATCTACCCTTTAGAGACATTTATCTACTCTGAAGACACCACAAATAAGGTGGAGTACAACCGCGAACCGGTAGCGGGCGGGTATATCCTATACTATTACTACCTGCCTGCGATATTCTTAGATGGAGTATTAGCTAACACCATTAACCGAACTTTTGTTGCTCAATAGATTATTCTTTCTTTTCGTAAATCATCTTTAGCGTCCTGGCTAACTGGTCAGGACAGGAAGTGGACTTTTTACCACAAGTAATCCCATCCAGTCTACGGATTGCTTCTTTGACTTTCATGCCCTCTACAAGAGCGGCGATGCCTTTGGCGTTGCCATCACAACCTCTTGTGAAGTGAAGGTATGTAATGCGGTTTTTTCGAATGTGGATTTCTATATTGACAGAACAGACCCCTTCCGGCTTGGCGTTTACGATCCTGGTGCCATCATCACCTGTAATATCTGAAATAATGCTCTGTGCACTGAGATTGTCTGACGTAAAGAGAAAAAATGCTATCGCAAAGAGAATGAGGAGTGCTTTTTTCATTGATTCTAAAATTAACTTGCGTATCAGAAGAGTTTGGGATAGTTGTCGTCCACCTGCTGCAAAATATGAGAAATGATGATATCCCTGAAGAGAGTTGATTTTGAAAATATTTTATATTTGTCACAATACTGCTCTATGAGAGACATCTCTCTTTCGTTAAAAAGTATCGTTTTCCTATGTCTGCGGATAAGTTCATCACGCTCTTTTGCGATGATATCCGGAGATAATTTTTGCTTTTTTGATCTCTTTTTCACTTCGTCTCTAAAAATATGGCATCAAAGGTAGCAATTTTTAAAAGAATTATGTTCCTTGTTAAAAAAGATTGGTATCTTTGCTCCACTTTATGAACAGGGATTTATTAATATTTTCTTTCAATGGTAGGACTGCCAGAGTCCGAAGATAGACCTGTACGGCCTGATTCGTGGGCTTTACGGGTTTCCATTAATTCCGGAGGGATGTCCCTCCCAAAATAACCTGTTTTTTTCAGATTTTTCATTTTATGAATATAAATGTCGTTGTGGCCAACGAGAGCCATATCCAATACGCTGAACACATATGTGATCTTGTCTATATTTCAGCACAAGAAAGAGGCACCGGCATTGCCAAAAGAACGCCTGAATATATCTCTGCGAAAATGATTTCAGGCAAGGCTGTTATTGCTATAGCAGAGGATGGTGAACTAGCAGGCTTTTCCTATATAGAAACCTGGGGACACCAAAAGTTCGTAGCCAATTCCGGCCTTATAGTGGCACACAAATTTCGCCAGACAGGCCTCGCCAGACGTATCAAACAGAAGATTTTCGACCTTTCCAGAACTCTTTACCCCAATGCGAAGATATTCAGCATCACCACCGGTTTGGCTGTAATGAAGATCAATTATGACCTGGGGTTTCATCCGGTAACCTTTTCCGAACTTACCGACGATGAGGAATTTTGGAAGGGTTGCAGCGGATGCCGTAATTTTGACATTCTCCAGCGTAATGATTACAAAATGTGCCTCTGCACGGGTCTTCTCTACGATCCGGCGCAACATCTGGGCGATCACAAAAAACAATTAACCGAAAACACTTAATAGATATGAATAAAAAAGTCGTACTCGCATTTAGCGGAGGTCTTGATACCTCTTTCTGCGTTCCCTATCTCAAACATGAAAAGCATCTCGAAGTCCATACGGTAATGGTCAATACCGGCGGTTTCTCCGAAGAGGAAGCCAAAGCCATCGAAAAGAGAGCTCTGCAACTTGGAGCCATCACGCACACAACTGTGGATGCAACAGAAACCTACTACCGGAAGGGTATAAGATACCTGATTTTCGGAAATATACTTAAAAACAACACCTATCCCCTATCAGTTAGTTCCGAGCGCGTATTCCAGGCACTGGAGGTACTGAAACATGTTAAAAAAATAGGGGCCGGCACTGTTGCGCATGGTTGCACCGGAGCAGGCAACGACCAGGTTCGTTTTGATATAGTGTTCGAGATTCTGGCACCGGAAGTTGAGATTATCGCCCCTATAAGGGAATTGGGATTAAGCAGGAAAGAGGAGATTGATTATCTGCAGAAGCATGGATTCAATTTCTCCTGGGAGAAATCCAGATACTCTATCAACCAGGGGCTCTGGGGTACCAGTATAGGTGGAGTGGAGACTCTCTCTTCCCATGGCTACCTCCCTGAAGAGGCCTACCCTGTACAAGTGACCCGCAAAGGGAGCGAGATTGTAACCATCAGCTTTGAAAAGGGTGAGCCGGTTGCACTCAACTCTGAGAAGATGAGTCCCGTGGAACTGATCCGCAAGCTAAGAGAGATAGCAGCACCCTATGGCATCGGCCGCGATACTCACGTTGGAGATACGATTATCGGCATCAAGGGCAGAGTGGCATTTGAAGCGGCAGCACCCATGATTATTATCAAGGCGCACCACCTCCTCGAGAAGCATGCGCTCACCAAGGCACAGCTCTACTGGAAAGAGCAACTCGCGGGATTCTACGGTCAGATGATGCACGAAGCGCAATATCTTGACCGGGTAATGCGAAATATCGAGGTCTTCCTTGAAAACTCGCAACGCGCCGTTACAGGTGCAGTGCAGGTGCGACTGCAACCCTACAATTTCCAGGTATTGGGGTGCAAGAGCGATTTCGATTTGATGAACTCCAAATTCGGCGATTATGGTGAGGCAAACAAGTCATTTACCGGCAGGGATGTTATCGGATTTACCAAGGTTCTGGCCAACCCCCTCAAGATCTATTATTCGATACACGATAAGGAGAATATCCTCTAAAAACAAGCACAATGGGAAAAATTAAAGCTACCATTGCGGGCGGCACAGGATATACCGCCGGTGAACTGATAAGGATTCTAATCAATCACCCTGAAGTAGAAATCACCAATGTGATAAGCACCACTCAGGTGGGTGATACAATTTCAAGTGTCCACAGAGACCTTTTCGGAGATTGCGACTTAAAATTCACCGACCAAGTAGGAGAACCGGATGTGCTCTTCCTATGCCTGGGACACGGAATTTCCAGGGAGTTTCTCTCTACCAATACCATTTCTGAGAATTGTAGGATTGTGGACCTGGGTAATGATTTCAGGATTGAGAGTGATTTTATGAATAGGGAGTTCGTATATGGACTCTGCGAAATGAACAGAGAAAGTATCAAGGGTTGCTATTCAGTTGCCAATCCCGGTTGCTTTGCAACTTCCATAGAATTGGGAATTCTACCCCTGCTTGACGAAAAAATTGTGTACGACGAAATCCACGTTCACGCCATTACCGGTTCTACCGGTGCCGGCAAAACACCTGTCGAGACCACCCATTTCAGTTACAGGGACAATAATATTTCAGTCTATAAATCCTTTAAACACCAGCATCTGGCGGAGATTGCCAAGGTGATCCGTACACTTGCGGGTAAAGACATCCGTGTCAATTTTGTGCCGATGAGAGGTAATTTTACCCGGGGTATTTTTGCCAGTATCTATACACGGTGTGCACTGCCCGCAGAAGAGATATCCGCGATTTACAAAGAATATTACAAAAGTTCGCCTTTTGTCCATGTTTCTGATACTCCTATCAGTCTTAAAGAGGTAGTCAATACTAACAAAGGACTGCTCCACGTTACATCATACGACGGTTATCTTCACATAACCTCTGTGATTGACAATCTGGTGAAAGGGGCATCCGGACAGGCCGTACAGAATATGAACCTCATGTTCGGATATGACGAAAGTGCCGGACTGAGACTCAAATCCACCACTTTCTAACTATTCAGGACGATTACTGTTGATAAACAAACAATTGGTATCTTTGTAAAAGCATTTAACCAATTAATTGAAACCAACTAAGCAAAAACAACCGATATGAAACATTTTACTTCGATACACGACATCATCTCCCTTGAGGATGTGCTGGCCAAGGCAAAATATGTCAAGGCCAACCCACTTGCAGACATTGAGCTGGGACGCAATAAAACCCTGCTTATGATCTTTTTCGACTCCAGCCTGCGTACAAGACTAAGCACTCAGAGGGCAGCCCTCAACCTTGGGATGAATGTGATAGTCCTCGACATCAATCAGGGTGCCTGGAAAATGGAGACAGAGAGAGGAGTTGTGATGAACGGTGACAAGCCCGAGCACATACTCGAAGCCATTCCCGTTATGGGCTCTTACTGCGACATGATCGGAGTGAGATCTTTTGCCAAATTCGAAAGTAAAGAGGCTGACTACAAAGAAAAACTCCTCAACCAGTTTATTCAATATTCCGGGAAACCCGTTTTCAGCATGGAGGCCGCCACCAGGCACCCTCTTCAGACATTTGCTGATCTTATCACCATTGAGGAGTATAAACGAACTGAGAACCCCAAGATAGTTCTAACCTGGGCCCCGCACCCAAAGGCCCTGCCTCAGGCTGTAGCAAACTCATTTATGGAGTGGATCAATGCAAAGGGTTATGAACTTGTCGTCACCCACCCTAAAGGCTACGAACTCGCTGATGAGTTTATAGGAAATGCTACAGTGGAATATGATCAGGACAAAGCATTCGAAGGCGCGGATTTCATTTATGCCAAAAACTGGTCGGCATACAGGGATCCCAATTACGGAAAAGTATTGCATATGGATCACTCCTGGTGTGTGGACAGCAGGAAAATGGCACTTACAAATGACGCTTATTTCATGCACTGCCTCCCAGTAAGGCGCAATATGATCGTGACCGACGAAGTAATAGAATCTCCAAATTCCATTGTTATCCCGCAGGCAGCCAACAGAGTAGTATCTGCACAGGTAATAATCAAAGAACTTCTTCTCGGAATCAAATGAAAACCCTTCAGATCATAAAGATAGGGGGTAATGTGGTAGATGACCCCGCTGCTCTTGAACGTTTCCTTTATGATTTCAGCAAGATAAAAGGGGCTAAATTGCTCATTCACGGAGGCGGAGTGATGGCCACCCAAATGGCAGAAAGACTCGGAATAGAGACACATATGCACAAAGGGCGTCGCATCACCGATTATGAAACACTCAAGACCGTTACGATGGTCTATGCAGGATGGATTAATAAATCGATAGTCGCTGCCTTGCAGAGTTTAGGTTGCAATGCCATCGGCCTTTCCGGTGCAGACTGCAACGTTGTGCCCGCCACGAAACGTTCACCCGAACCGGTAGATTTCGGATATGTGGGAGATGTAGATCCTTCAAATATCGGCAGCGAAGAGATTTCGGCTCTGCTTGAGAGAGGTCTCTGCCCTGTTTTCTGCGCCATAACACACGACGGGAAGGGTTCACTCCTCAACACCAATGCCGACACTATGGCATCAAGCCTTGCCATAGCAATGTGCGGTAGGTATGATGTCCGTCTGGTATTCTGTCTTGAAAAAGATGGAGTACTTCTGAATAAGGATGATGCATCTTCCATTGTTCCAAGAATAACAGAGAATTATTTCGCCCAGCTGCTTGAAGAGGGTATAATTGAAGGGGGAATGATTCCGAAATTGGAGAATGCATTTGCCGCCATAGGCAACGGAGTCTCCGAAGTGGTGATTAAACATGCACGTAACTTGAATAATAAGAGGGGTACGACCCTCGTAAAATAGGATAGAATGGAAAGTATCGGCAGATATTGCGAAGAGGCAATTTTATTCCTCGAAAAAATGATTACCATCCCTTCGCTCTCATTCGAAGAGGCGGAGAGAGCGGAATTTATCGTGCAATATCTCAGGGAGAGGTCCCTCGAACCGGAACTTTTAGGCAATAATATCATCGTACGCCTCCCCCACTCTTCCAAAGGCCGTCCCGTGCTGATGCTCAACAGCCATATAGACACCATCAAGCCCTCCGAACTCTACACTTTCGATCCTTTCAATCCTCCTCAAGAGAAAGGGCGGATACTCGGAGTGGGAAGCAATGACGCAGGAGGCAGCATCACCTCTCTACTCCACACATTTCTCTATTTCGCAGAGCATAAGGAGCATCTGGAATCCCTCAAAGTGGAGCCGTTGCTGGTGTTCACCGCCGAAGAGGAGCGCTCAGGTCCGAACGGTATGAGCAGGATCGGCTCTGAGATGCCGGATCTTGCTGATATAGCGATTGTAGGAGAACCTACGGGTATGCGTGCAGCTATCGCTGAAAGGGGATTACTGGTGATAGATGCTACCGCAAAGGGAGTAAGCGGCCATGCAGCCCGGAATGATGGTGAAAATGCAATACTTATTGCCCTGGATGACATTTCAATCCTCAGGAATTTTGTCTTCGAGAAAATCTCCCCCACGATGGGAACCACCCATCTAAATGTAACCCAAATTAATGCCGGCACAGCACACAATGTAATCCCTGACGAATGTTCTTTTGTGATGGATATCAGACCGACAGATGTATACACCAACCCGGAAATAATAGAAATCCTCCAAAAAAGGCTCAGGAGTACTCTCAAGGCACGCAATCTCACCAACCGCTCATCTGCTACTCCTATCGGTCATCCGCTGCTGTATGCCGCTGAAAGATGCTCTATAGAAACATTCATCTCCCCCACCACCTCCGATTGGATGCGGCTGAAAATACCCGCGATTAAAATGGGCCCGGGAGAATCATCACGTTCACACAAAGCGGACGAATTTATCCTAAAAGAGGAAATTCGTCATGCCATCCATACATACATCAACTTCATAATCCATCTGAAATGAGCACTCTTTGGAACAAAGGCACATCTGCCACAGAAATTGTTGAAAAATTTACAGTAGGAAATGACAAGATCCTCGATCTTCGCCTTGCGAAATATGACGTACTTGGCTCCAAAGCCCACGTTGCTATGCTTGCTTCCATAGGGCTGCTCACAAAAGAGGAAGAGGCCATTCTAACTCAGGAATTGGACAAAATCCTCTCTGAGATAGAAGAGGGCAAATTTGTCATTGAAGAGGGAGTGGAAGATATCCATTCTCAGGTGGAACTGATACTTACCCGCAGAGTTGGCGATATCGGCAAAAAAATCCACTCCGGTCGCTCTCGCAACGATCAGGTGCTGGTGGACCTCAAACTCTACTTCAAGGATGAGGCACTCCAGATCAGAGATGAAGTGCGCAACCTTTTTGATACGCTCCTCAAGCTAAGCACAAAATTCTCCAACGTGCTGCTTCCGGGCTATACCCACGGACAGATTGCTATGCCCTCATCATTCGGAATGTGGCTCAGCGCTTATGCTGAGACTCTTGTGGACGACATGACGATGCTGGCTGCCGCCTACCGGATAATTGATCAAAATCCTCTGGGCTCCGCAGCCGGATATGGCTCCTCATTTCCCCTGGACAGGGAACAAACCACCCGTCTGCTCGGATTTAAAACGCTTCACTTCAACTCCGTTGCCGCACAGATGAGTCGCGGCAAATGCGAAAAAGCCTTAAGCTACGCACTGGCTGCCATAGCATCCACTCTCAACAAGCTCGCTTCAGATTGCTCTCAATATATGAGTGGTAACTATGGTTTTATCTCATTTCCGGATGAACTCACAACAGGCTCGAGTATAATGCCTCACAAGAAAAACCCCGATGTATGGGAGCTTATAAGGGCCAGGAGTAACCGTCTCCAGAGCCTCCCAAACGAGATTTCCTTACTCTGCGCCAATTTGCCTCACGGCTATCACAGGGATTTCCAATTACTCAAGGATATCCTCTTCCCCGCCATCGAAACCACTCACAGCATAATAGGTATGACACAATATATGCTGGAAAATATGCGGGTGAATGAGAAAATCCTGGAAGACCCCAGATATGACTACCTCTTCACTGTAGAAGAGGTCAATAAACGTGTACTCGCCGGGGTTCCTTTCAGGGATGCTTACAAAAGTGTCGGCATTGAGGTCAACAACCACACATTTGTAGCCGACATTTCAAAAGAGTATGACAGTGTTGAAAAACTCAACCATACCCATATCGGAAGTGTAGGAAATCTCTGCAACGAGAGAATTTCCGCCAAGATGGATGATATAATGAAAGAGTTTTAGTCCAGAGGATCGCCTTTACGGTCAAACCATCCGGTCTTAATGATGGAGTAGTCGGTATCTCCTACTACTTTGATAGAGCAATTGTACTTCCTGCACCATTTATAACGGATACTCGACAATCCTTTTGTAAGATATGCAGCAAGGATAGGACTTGTGCGAAGTATGAATTCTTTGATCTTTTTCTCTTTTACATAGAAAGCAAGTTCTCTTTCAAGAGTCTCGTCTATAAGTAGTGTCGGGCCGATCTTACCCGTACCACTGCAAGTAGGACACGCCTCTGCTGTCTCTATTTCCTTTGTGGGACGTACTCTTTGGCGGGTAATCTGCATCAGGCCAAATCTGGTAAGCGGGAGGATAGTATGCTTTGCCCTATCAGAGGCCATAGCCGCAGTCATATGTTTATAGAGAAGAGATTTGTGCTCATTGTTGTCCATATCGATAAAGTCGATAACCACAATGCCTCCCATATCTCTCAGACGGATCTGACGTGCAATCTCGTCGGCAGCGTTGATGTTCACATCATAAGAGTTGTTTTCCTGCTCCCTGTTTTTGGTGCGAATACCGCTATTTACATCAATTACGTGCAGCGCTTCAGTGTGCTCGATGATAAGGTATGCTCCCTGACGGAGGGAGACTATCTTACCGAATGATGCCTTAATCTGCCTTGTAACCTCAAAATAGTCAAATATAGGCTCCGTACCTTTGTAAGGTTTTACTATTTTTTCTTGTTCCGGCGCTATGAGTGAGACATATTCGCATACCTCTTCAAAGACAGACTCGTCATTGACGTAGATGTTGGAGAAGGTGTCGTTTAGCAGGTCACGAAGAATGGTTGTGGTTCTGCTATGCTCGGTAAAAAGGAGTTGAGTGGACTTTGATTTGGCAATCTTAGGCCAGGAATCCTCCCATCTTTTTATGAGTGATCTGAGCTCTGCATCCAAAACGGCTGCTTTCTTACCCTCTGCAGCGGTCCTGATTATGACACCATAATTGCGGGGAAGAATACTATATACAAGACGCTCAAGACGATGTTTTTCCTCTTTGGATTTGATTTTCAGCGATACGCTGACTTTGTCGGCAAATGGCAGGAGCACCATATTGCGTCCTGCAATGGAAATTTCAGCAGTAAGCCTCGAGCCCTTTGTGGAGATGGGCTCTTTTACGATCTGGACTATTATTGGTTGTCCGGGAGAGAGAAATCTCTCAATTTTGCCCTCTTTTTCGAGAATCTCGTCAATCCTTACATTGGAGTAGAAGGATTTGAAATGCCTGTTGGTATTAATCTGGCGTGTAAAATAATCGAATGCCTTGAAATTGAATCCGAGATCGAGATAGTGGAGGAAAGCATCTTTCTCATCACCTATATCCACAAACGCCGCATTAAGTGCCGGCAGAAGCTTTTTTACCTTGCCAAGATAGACATCGCCTACATTGTAGCTTTTGCCTCCGTGCGCCTCCTTGTGGAGTTCCATCAAACGATGATTTTCCATCAATGCAATGGAAATATCTGTCTGTTTGACATCAATTATCAGATCTCTCTCCATCTAAATCAGTTCCTTTATAAAAGACAATAATCTGAAGCGGGCCGCAGATTGCTCGCGAAACCACTTCAGATTATATAGTCAGGCCAAAATCAGCAGCAAATTATTTCTTCTTGTGTCTGTTTTTGCGCAAACGTTTTTTGCGTTTGTGCGTAGCCATTTTATGTCTTTTTCTTTTTTTACCGCTAGGCATAATAGTATGATTTTATTAAATTATTGTGCATTTTTCACCATGTCAACAAAAACTTTTGCGGGCTTAAATGCAGGTATTCTGTGTGCAGGGATAACGATAGTAGTGTTTTTTGAAATGTTGCGGGCTGTTTTCTCAGCACGTTCCTTTACGATAAAACTGCCAAAACCGCGAAGATATACGTTCTCGCCTTTTTCCAGTGAATTCTTAACGCTGTCCATAAAGTTCTCGATCACTTTTTGTACAGCAATCTTTTCCAAACCTGTGGCCTTTGCAACTTCGTTGACTATGTCTGCTTTTGTCATAACAATTTAGTATTTAATTGGTTCATATTTCTTAATTGGGGAGGCAAAAATAAAGTTATTTTTTTAATATTCAAAAACTAATGTGTTTTTTTTCTATTTTTCGGTTTGGCATAATGATTGACCAATATAAGGGTACCACCCGAAATGGTGCGAAAACGGTTTATTTAAATTTTATTACTGACATTTTGACACATGAAAGATAGATTTGACAATATTTTTTCAGCAAACGCACCGGAAGTAAACATTATACCGGTTATGAATATAGACAATATACAAAACCTAAAAGATAGTGAGATGCCCCCTGTTTTGCCAATATTGACGCTTAGGAATGCCATTCTCTTCCCTGAGACTGTCATACCGGTTACCATCGGCAGGGAGAAATCCATTCGTCTGATTAACGAATCTTATAAATCCAACCGCTTGATCGGCGTAGTCACCCAGATTGATGCAAAAGTAGAAGATCCACAGCCGGAAGAGCTCTTTGAAATAGGAACCCTGGGCAAAATCATCAAAATCATCGAGATGCCCGATAAGACCATAACTGCCATCGTACAGGGTCTCCGCAGATTCAAGATTGACCAAATAAATATCACCGCACCCTATCTTATGGCGCAGGTGACATATCTTCAAGATATAGTTCCCGACAAGAACGACAGCGATATGGATGCCATCACCGATAGCATTAAGGATAGTGCTCTCCATATCATAAGACTCTCCCCAAACCTCCCTTCTGAGGCAGGTTTTGCCATTAAGAACCTTGAGGGATATGAGTTCCTTATCAATTTCATTGCCTCGAGCATAGAGATTGACAATATTGTCGACAAAGTAGAGTTACTCCGCCTGGCATCGCTCAAGGAGCGGGCTCTCAAACTGCTCGAACTGCTCAACCGCCAGATTGAGATACTCAAAATCAAGGACGATATCCAGAGAAAGGTGAAAAGCGAGATCGATCAGCAGCAGAGAGAGTACTATCTTAGCAACCAGCTCAAAACCATCCAGGAAGAGCTGGGCATCGGCTCCGATCAGCAGGATTTTTCTCAATTGAGGGAAAAGGCGGCAAAGAAAAAATGGCCTCAGTATGCTGCAGAGACCTTTGAAAAAGAGATTAAGAAACTTGAGAACACCAACCCGAGTTCACCTGACTTCAATATACAGTATTCTTATGTGGAATTTCTGACGGACCTTCCATGGGATGAAGGCACAGAGGACAATCTGGACATGAAAAATGCACAGAAAATCCTCGATGAGGATCATTACGGTCTTGAAAAAGTCAAGGAGAGAATCATCGAATACCTCGCTGTACTTAAGCTCAAAGGTGATATGAAATCCCCTATCATCTGTCTCCACGGGCCTCCCGGCGTAGGTAAAACCTCTCTCGGTAAATCTGTGGCACGTGCCCTTGGCAGAAAGTATGGAAGAATATCTCTCGGAGGACTACACGACGAATCCGAGATCAGAGGTCACAGGAGAACATATATCGGTGCAATGCCTGGCCGTATCATTCAGACCATAAAAAGAGCAGGCAGCTGTAATCCGGTCATAGTATTGGATGAAATAGACAAAGTGGGCGACAATTTCAGAGGCGATCCTGCATCGGCACTGCTTGAGGTGCTTGACCCCGAACAGAACACGGCATTCCACGACAACTACCTCGATATAGACTACGATCTTTCCAGAGTACTCTTCATAACCACTGCAAATAACGTAACTACGATACATCCCGCACTCCGTGACAGGATGGAGCTCATCAATGTCTCCGGCTATCTTGCGCAGGAGAAGGTCTCCATTGCGGAAGGATATCTCATACCAAAACAGATTGAGGCCCACGGTCTCAAGAAGGAGGATATGCAACTCTCCAAAGAGGCGATAGACACTATTATAGATTGGTATACGCGTGAATCAGGCGTACGTGGTCTGGATAAGCGAATAGCTAAGATCGCACGTATCACAGCCAAGAAGATTGCTCTGGAAGAGGAGTTGAAACCGGTGCTCGATAGCGAAGATATCAAGGATTATCTCGGACTGCCCACCAACCAGCCCAATATTCAGGAGGGAAATGAAGCTCCTGGTGTAGTCACCGGTCTGGCCTGGACCGAAATGGGAGGTGATATCCTCTTTGTGGAGTGCAGCCTGAGTGAAGGCAAAGGAGTACTTTCAACCACCGGTAATCTCGGGGATGTAATGAAGGAGTCGGCAACCATAGCTCTACAATACCTAAAGGCTCACCCGGAACTTTCCGGAGTCGACGGAAAGAGTTTCTATAAAAAAGATTTCCATATCCACGTACCTGAAGGTGCTATTCCCAAGGATGGTCCATCAGCAGGCATCACGATGGTTACTGCCATTGCTTCCGCGCTACGTGGCAAGAGTATTCGCAGCGGCATAGCAATGACCGGAGAGATCACTCTTAGAGGCAGAGTGCTTCCGGTTGGCGGCATCAAGGAGAAGATCCTTGCAGCAAAGAGGGCCGGAGTCAAAACAATTGTGCTCTCTTATGAGAATGAGAGAGATATCAAAGAGATCAAAGATATCTATATAGAGGGGCTCGAGTTTAAATATGTAAAAAATATTGACGAGGTTATTAACTACGTCTTTTCAGAGCAATAATTATGGACGTGAAGATTGAAAGCAGTTGGAAAGAGGCTTTGAGCGAAGAATTCAAGAAACCCTACTTCGCCTCTCTTGTAGAGACACTTCGCACCGAGAAGCGTCAGGGACGAATCATATACCCTCCCGGACCGCTTATCTTCAATGCTTTCACTCTCACGCCCATTGATAAAGTAAAGGTGGTAATTCTGGGCCAGGATCCCTATCACGGCCCCGGACAGGCTCACGGTCTCTCCTTTTCAGTGCCACATGGAGTCCAGCCACCCCCTTCCCTGCTAAATATATATAAGGAGATAGAGAGTGATCTTGGCATTACCCTTCAGAAGGATGGTTCGCTTGAGGGATGGGCACGCCAGGGAGTTTTCCTGCTCAACGCAGTGCTTACGGTAAGAGCTTCTGAAGCCACTTCCCACAGCACGATAGGATGGATGGAGTTTACAGATGCCGTTATTCGCATCCTTTCCGAGAAGCGCGAAAATATCGTTTTCCTGCTTTGGGGCAATTTCGCAAGGAGCAAAAAGGATCTCATTGATACCTCCAAACATTTCGTATTTGAAGCAGCTCACCCGTCGCCTCTTGCAAGAGGGGCTTTTTTTGGATGCAGACATTTCTCTATGACCAATGAAGCACTTGTAAGCCGCGGACTCTCCCCTATTGACTGGAGTTTGTAATAACTTTTTGAATTCTTGTTTTTTAACTATAACTTCGCGGTGTGATATCTGATATGAAAAATATGAGACTTGCACTTTTTCCGGGCTCTTTCGATCCCTTCACCATGGGTCACCTGGATGTTTTAAAATCCGCACTGAAACTTTTTGACAAAGTTGTCGTAGCTGTCGGATACAACAGTTCCAAAGGAGGACTATTTTCTCCCGAAGCCAGAGTCGAGATGATAAAGAAAGCCATCGGTGATCTGGAACGCGTAGAAGTAGACTCATACACCGGCCTCACAGTGGATTACTGCAGACAAATAGGGGCAGTATGCATCATCAGAGGCTTGAGAACTACCACCGACTTCGAACTTGAAAGCGTTATCGCCCAGGCCAACCGCAAAATGGCTCCGGAGATCTCCAGTATATTTATCCCTGCCGGACACGAATATTCATTTATCTCCTCAACGGTAGTAAGAGATGTACTCATGAATGGCGGTGACGCCAAATGTTTTTTGCCACCCGGCATTGACATCGACGCTTACATTCACAAATAGTATCTGTCACAGGCATGAAACAAAGGGTAACATCTTTGGTTTTCGTCCTGGTCATAGGAATATTTTCCACATTCGGCCAGAACACGGCCAAAATCCACCAAGGCATCGAAGAATACTTCGACTCTCTCCTCTTTTATCCTACAGACACCATCAACTCCAGAATTGATCGCCTGATATCCGCTCTTCCTGATAAAAAAGATCAGGCCAAAGTTGCCGGAGCTGCATTTGACTATTTTTATGGTTCTCCTGTAATGGGAATGGAGGCGGTTTCACTCCACATCGCTGACAACTGGTTTCTCAACGGAAAACTCGAATGGGCCAATCCTGAAAGCTGGCATCTGCTCTATACTTTTGCGGAGTTCAACAGATCATCTATGATTGGCTGCGATGCTCCAGAACTCATTGTAGAGAGCATGGATGGCTATATGGTCAACATTCTCAAAGGTGACGGCCAGTGGAAAATACTCTATTTCTACGATGACAAATGCAGTACCTGTAAGGAAGAAACCCCACAACTGGCCAAATTTGCCAAAGAGTATTCCGGCCCGCGAATCACCATCTTCGCAATCTATACCCAAGGCAACCGCAATGAGTGGGAAGAGTATGTCAAGCGGATTTTCGGAGATATTTCCAATCCGGATGTCATTATACTTCATCTCTGGGATCCCGAGGTCGCCAGTTCGTATCACATGAAATATGGAGTACTGACTACTCCAACGATGTTTCTAATAGACAGATTCAACATCATCTCCGGCCGCAAACTCAACTGTGAAGCACTCTACCACCTTCTGAATGTAAAAATCAGAGAAAGCAACGATTTCAGGCAACTCTTCGCCAATATATTCTCTTCGATGGAACCGGTTGACAAAGAGGTGATAGACCAGGTTGCGGAAACTTTTTACCGAAGGACGGCCCCGGATTCGACACTTTACCGTGAAACATTTCACGAGCTCTATTCTTTCCTGAAAAATACTCCAGGGGCACCATTCCAGCAGGGAGCTTTGGACATCGGAGGCACCTACATACTCGGACAAAAGGAATATTGGTCCAAGGAATATCTGGATTATATTTCCTACGATATAAGACTCTCCTCCACCAATCTCCCGGGAGAAAAGGCTTCCGACCTTTTCCTCACTGACATTAAGGGACGAGAGCGCAGATTACTACATGGGTGCTCCCGATACACCATTCTTTGGTTTTATATTAGTTCATGTGAAGAGTGTCACAAAGAAGCGCTTGCCCTGGCGGAAAAAGAGAAATACCTCAGAAAAAATGGGGTCAGGGTAAAATGCATCTATGTCGGTGAAGATGAGGCGGCCTGGCGTGATTTTCAGAAGAAAAACCCGAAAAAATGGGTATATTTGTGGGATAAAACCGGAAACTCCGGCCTGGATACACTTTATGATGTTCGCACGGTACCGCAGATTTACCTGCTTGACAGAAAAAAACGCGTCATTGGCAGAGAACTGGGCACGGAACATCTTTTCGAATTATTGAATACATTATGATAGCAGGCAAGTACAAAGAGTTTTATGACAAACTCAAGAAGATCATTCCTGTGCAGAGGATGTATCATGATGCCCTCAGCACATTGGCATTCGGTACCGATGCCTCATTCTACAGACTCATTCCCAAACTGGTCATCAAAGCAAATAGCGAAGAGGAGATTGCAGCGATACTGACTACAGCCAACAGCATGGGACTTCCGGTGACATTCAGGGCTGCAGGCACCTCTCTCTCCGGGCAGGCTATCAGCGATTCGATACTTGTCCTCGCTACCCACGGATGGAAAGAGCACAAAATCCTGGATCACGGACTTAAAATAACTCTCCAACCCGGTATTAGAGGGGCTGCTGCCAACCGCTACCTCGCACCTTATGGGCGCAAAATAGGTCCCGATCCCGCTTCCATAGATGCCGCAATGATAGGTGGTATCGCAGCCAACAATGCCAGCGGAATGTGCTGCGGCACATCGGAAAACTCCTACAAAACCCTCGCTGACATCCGTATCATACTTCCCGATGGCACCATATTGGATACTGCCGACGAGGAATCTGTACGCAGTTTTAAAAAGAGCCACAAGGAACTGCTCAGATCACTCGAGAGTATCTCCGCAGACATAGCGGCCAACAAGGAGCTCAAGGAGCGCATTATCAAGAAATATAAGATAAAGAATACCACCGGCTACTCACTGAATGCCTTTACAGACTATAGTGACGGCATTGATATTCTCAAACATCTCATTATTGGCTCGGAAGGCACCCTCGCCTTTATCTCATCCATAACCTACAACACAATCATTGAACACCCCCACAAGGCACTTGCGATGGTGGTATTCTCCTCAATAAAGGACGCCTGTACTGCTGCACAAATACTCAAGAAACAAAAGGTATCCGCGGTTGAACTCATTGACAGGACCGGAGTGCGCTCAGCTGACCAGACACCCGGTATTCCCGAGTATCTCAAGAGTATCGGAGAGGAGAGTTGCGTGCTCCTGATTGAGACCAGAGCAGCCTCTGCAGAAGAGCTTGAGGCAAATGTGGAGTCGGTTACCGCCTCCATCAGCCACATTCCTACCGAACTTCCCTTTAGTTTTACCACCGATGCCAAAGAGCAGGCAATGCTCTGGAAGATCCGCAAAGAGATTCTCCCTACCGTAGCCGGATTGAGAAGGTCGGGCACTACGGCTATTATCGAAGATGTCTGTTTCCCGATTGAAAGACTGGCCGAAGCCACAATGAAATTGAGGGAGATTTTTGAACGTAATGGCTATGCCGATGCCGTAATATTCGGGCATGCACTTGAGGGCAACCTCCACTTTATGTTCAATCAGGATTTTTCCTCGAAGGAAGAAGTAGAAAAGTACCGCATCTTCATGGATGATATTGCCAATATGGTAGTCTCAAAATATGACGGATCGCTCAAAGCCGAACATGGTACAGGACGCAATATGGCTCCATTTGTGAAGTTGGAATGGGGACGCGAAGCCTATAGGCTGATGAAAGAGATCAAGGAAATATTTGATCCCAAAGGGATTCTCAATCCGGGAGTAATCATAAACGAGGACCCCAAAGCCCATATCAGCAACCTCAAGCCCCTCCCGTCCACACGCGATATTGTGGATAAATGCATGGAGTGCGGATTCTGTGAGGGGTACTGTGTGGCAGAGGGACTTACACTCTCTCCACGCCAGAGGATTACTGTTTTCCGCGAACTGGAACGTCTCAAGAAAACGGGAGAAGAACCACACCGTGCCGCTGAAATGCAGAAACTCTTCCGCTATGCAGGAGAACAGACTTGTGCTACCGACTCTTTGTGCCACCTTAATTGCCCTGTAAAAGCCGATACCGGAAAACTCATAAAAGAGATACGACACGAAAGCCATTCACCAAAAGGTGAAAAGAGGGCTCTCAAGATTGCAGGATACATGGGTAGCATCACCTCCTTTATGCGTGGCGGACTCAAGTTGCTTCACGCCCTGCGGCTTTTATTCGGCAAAAAGCTCTTCGGAGCCCTTGCCAGAGGAATTAGAGCCATTTCATTCAAACTGATTCCATTGTGGAATGAACATATGCCCACAGGAGCAAACAAGATCAAAAAACGCACATTCCCCGAAAAAGAGCTCAAAGTGGTCTATTTCCCCTCCTGTATCACCAGGAGTATGGGTACATCGAAGAGTTATAGCAAAGAGAAAGAGATTACCCGTATGACTGAAGCCCTGCTTACCGCTGCCGGATACCAGATTATCTATCCGGAAAATATGGATAAACTCTGCTGCGGAATGCTCTTCTCAAGCAAAGGCTATGTAGAAGCGGGCAAAAAGGCCTCTGACGAACTCAAAGCAGCCCTTCTCAAGGCTTCTGAGAATGGAAAGCACCCCGTTCTGTGCGATATGAGCCCCTGTCTCTATACGATGCGCACTAATATGGAGGGCGATCTCAAACTCTATGAACCGGCGGAGTTTATTGACAAATATCTGCTTGACCGCCTTGAATTGAAGCCCGTGGATGAAAAAGTGGCGATTTTTGCAGTATGTTCTGCAAAGAATATGGCAGTGGAATCGCATCTGGAAAATGTGGCACGCAAATGTGCACGTAAGGTGGTGATTGTGGACTCCAATTGCTGCGGCTTTGCAGGTGACAGAGGTTTTTTCTTCCCGGAACTTAATGAGCACGGATTGAGAGACCTCAAGAGACAGAGCGAGGGGTGCGATCACGGTTATGCCACCAGCCGCACCTGTGAAATAGGCCTTTCACGCCACAGCGGTATAGAGTTCAAATCGATAATTTACCTTGCGGCAAAAGCGGCAGGAATAAATACAAGCAAATAAAAATTGAAGAATATGTTCAGCAGTCTCTCAGATTATGTGAAGTTTTTGGAATCCAAAGGAGAACTTGTCCGCATCAAGGAGTTCGTGGATCCCGTACTGGAGATAGCTGAAGTGACCGACCGCGTCAGTAAAATGCCCGGCGGAGGCAAGGCCCTCCTCTTTGAAAATACCGGTACAAGGTATCCCGTTCTGACCAATATGATGGGGTCGGAAAAACGCATCCTCTACACTCTCGGAGCCGATTCATTTAAAGAGATAGAGCAGAGGTTTGAAACTATCATTAATCAGATACTCAAAGAAAAGAGTACTCTGATGGATAAACTCAAGATGCTTCCCCTGCTAAAAGAGGCCTCACGATGGCTTCCTATTAACCATAGGGGAGCCGCCCCATGTCAGGAGGTGGTCCAGTACAATGCAAAACTAAGCGACCTGCCGATACTCAAATGCTGGCCTCAGGATGGAGGCAGGTTTATCACTCTTCCCCTGGTGCATACCGTAAGCCCGGTTACCGGACTACGCAACGTCGGCATGTACAGGATGCAGGTATTTAATGACAACACCACCGGAATGCATTGGCATAAACACAAAACAGGTGCAAAGCATCTTTCAGAGTCGGGTCACAGGCTTCCCATAGCTGTCTGTCTGGGAGGAGATCCCCTCTATACCTATTGCGCTACCGCTCCCCTTCCGGAAGGAATAGACGAATATCTGCTCGCCGGATTTTTGCGGGACAAACCGGTAGAGATGGTGGAGTGCTTCACTCAAAAGATAAAGGTCCCTGCAGATTGTGATTTTGTAATTGAGGGTTATGTGCAGAAAAGCGAGCCGCTGGTCATTGAGGGACCTTTCGGTGACCATACGGGGTTTTATTCGCTTGAGGATTATTATCCTCAGTTCCATGTAACCTGCATTTCCCACCGAAAAGATGCAATCTATCCGGCTACCGTTGTGGGGGTTCCTCCGCAGGAGGATAAATATATGGCGTTGGCAACCGAAAAGATCTTTTTAACTCCGATCAAATTTGTCATTTCTCCGGAAATAGAGGATTTATACCTGCCTGAAGAAGGTGTAGGTCACAATTTCGCTGTCGTGAAAATTAAAAAGAGCTATGATGGTCAGGCTTTCAAGGTGGCAAATGCAATGTGGGGCGCGGGTCAGATGATGTTCAATAAGTTTCTGATTGTGGTAGATGAGGATATTGATATTCGGGACCATACTCTACTTAAGCAGTGCATCAGTAAACATTATTTTCCGGAAAGCGATACTTTGGTTAGCAAAGGGCCTCTCGATATTCTCGACCATACTGCCCCCAGAACTGGATTTGGCGGAAAGCTCTGTATAGATGCAACCACCAAGGAATATAGCCGCAAAGAGCCGGTAGAGATGGATCAGATCATCAAAGTTAAGTTTGATAAAGTTGAAGAAGAGAGCAGCGAATATCGCAAATTGTGGCTACTCGGCGCCAATTGCGATGCAGAGCGCGATTCTGTCATCAAAAATGGAATTCTACATCTCGACGCCACCTCCAAAAAGGGAATGAAAGGCTTTGACCGCGAATGGCCCGATATCGTAACCTCCTCTGAGGAAACCAAAGCCAGAATCGACTCCATATGGGAATCAATTAGTTTTGAGTTTTGAGTTGCGGGTTGCGTGTTACGGGTTGCGGGGTGCACGGTTCGAGGGGAGAAATGCAGAATTTTAAGCAAAACATAGCCAACAGCCAACAACCAAAAGCCAACGACTCACCTACGCCACCCACACCACTACACACTACATACTGCTGCCAAATCATATTCGTCGGCATTTAAAATATCTACCGAAATAAATTCCCCGACGGGATTTTTTCCTTTAAAGAGCTCATTTATTCCGGAGGCTCCTATGAGAATTTCGCCATCCACTTCGGGGGATTCGCTCATACTGCGTCCCACATAGACTCCATCTGAGAAAGAATCCACAATCACCCGCTCTTGCGAGCCTATACGTGATCTGTTGTATTCTAGCGAGATTTCAGACTGGAGTTCCATCAAACGCTCGTAGCGCTCCTGTTTTATCTTGCGACTGACACTATCCTTATAGTTTTGTGCGCCGAAGGTCCCCTCCTCCTCCGAATAAGTAAAGGCTCCAAGACGCTCGAATCGGCTCTCGCGCACAAAATCGAGCAACTCTTCAAACTCCCGCTTCCCTTCGCCAGGATGGCCCACAAGCATAGTGGTACGCAGTACCACTCCGGGCACCATTTTGCGCATCTTTTCAATCAAAGTGCGGGTCTGGCGACCATCAACCGACCGCCTCATCATTTTCAGCACCTTATCTGAAGAGTGCTGAAGAGGAATATCAATATATTTGCAGATTTTGGGATTCTCCGCCATCAACCTGAGTACATCTTCCGGAAATCCCGCCGGGTAAGAGTAGTGCAGACGGATCCATTCAATGCCTTCAATAAGGGATAATTTCTCAAGGAGGGTTGCTAAAGTGCGCTTTCTGTAGAGATCAAGCCCATAATAGGTGGTATCCTGTGCTATCACTATAAGCTCCTTGACACCCATCTGCGCCAGATTACGAGCCTCTGTTAGCACCTCCTCCTCCGGTGTCGATCGATGAGGGCCGCGAATCATAGGTATTGCACAATAAGAACAACTGCGATCGCACCCTTCGGAAATTTTAAGGTAAGCGTAATGCGAGGGTGTAGTTAAAATCCTATGCTGCGAGAGTTCGGAGTTGTATTCTGAACCTAGATTTGAGAGAAGATTTTCATAATTAGAAACTCCCAAAAAACCATCCACTTCCGGTATCATCTCCACCAAAGTCTCCATATAGCGCTGCGAGAGACAGCCGAAGACAAAGAGTTTGCCGGTAAGACCGCGTTTTTTCGCCTCTATGGCCTTGAATATGGTATCAATGGACTCCTCCTTCGCATCTTGGATAAATCCGCAGGTATTGATCACGATGGCATCCACCGGTTCTACGGAGAGATCGGCATTTTCAGGCACCAAGACATATCCCGATGCGGAAAGTTGTTTCATCAAATGTTCAGAGTCAACCCTGTTTTTAGAGCAACCCAGCGAGATTATTTGGATTTTTTTCATTGACTAGGCCTCTTCGGATGGAGTTTCCTCCGAAGGAGTCTCTTCTGTTTCTGCTTCTGCTTCTTCTTCCTCCTCTTCTACAAAATCCAGAGTGGCAAACTTCTGGAGCTGATTGTACCACTCGAGCACCTTCTTCATGTGTGAAACATAGAAGCGATCCTCGTCATAGTCTGGAAGCACCTCTTTGAAAAAGGCTTTGATCTTTTTGGGATCCTCTTTGGAACTCATCGCAGGGCCATTTTGGAGTTTTTGCGCCATGCTCGTGAATATCTCTTTGAGAGAAACATCTTCGGTTGTGGTATAAACCGAAATATCAGCCATTGAGGAGATTTTTGCAGATGCCCCAAAGGTGGTCCTCTGTTTTGTCTCCAATGACTCTACTATCACACCATTTCTTGCCTGTGAAAGATAAAGGAACAGTCCGTGCTGTCCCGATACCGATAAAATCTTTTTTAGGTCTGTCTTTTCCATATCATTTATAAATCACTTCAGTGTCAATTCATTCCACGCTCTTTTTTAATGGTCTCGTAGGCCTCCTGAACTTTCTTAAACTTCTCTTCCGCACTCTTCTGGATGTCAGGACCGAGTGTAGCTACTTTGTCAGGGTGGTGCTTCATTGCAAGACGTTTATAGGCCTTTTTAATCTCCTCTTCAGTAGCATTATTGTCTATTTCAAGTACGGTGTAGGCGGACTCTATGCTCTTTTCAAACATAGCGAGTATGGAATTGGCATTAGCCGAAGAAATACCCATAGCCGAGGCTATACTCTTGAGAACATCGATTTCAGCCTGACAAACATTGCCGTCACATTGTGCCAGGGAGACCAAATAGTGGAAAAGTTGCATCCGCTGCGAGTAATTCATATACTGGCGGATTTGTCCCCCTACCTCATAAATGTTGATCTGTTTATCTTTGAGACCTTTAAGAATCTCCATAGCCTCAGGCACAGCCCTTTCGCCAAAATTATTGCGGATAAAATTCCTTACATATTCGAGTTCGCTCTTGAGATATTTGCCATCAGCCTTGATTACTGCAGTAGAGAGTACCAGCAGACTCACAATAAAACTATTGCGCTGGCCAAGATTGCGCTCCTGAGCGGAGGAGGAACGACGGGTATCATAATGTGTTCCGGTATAAGGACGCCCTTTATTTACATCCGACTCTATAAGTTTGGAACCCATATCAGCCACAGAGCCGATCAAAAAGCCGATCAGCCCGCCGATAGGTCCAAAAATCACCCAGCCCAGAAAGCCGCCTATCCACTTACCTCTTCCCATCTCTTATTGTTTTAATAATGTCCATGACTTCTGCGATAATGGAATCGCGATCATTTGTTTCTATGGAGAAATCAGCCATTTCGAGGCGACGGCTATCACTCCACTGATTGGAAATACGCTGCAACACCCGTTCCCTGGAAACATTGTCACGAGTCATTACACGTTCAATCCTGATTTCCTCAGGAGCATGAACGACTAGAACATGATCGATAATCGGGAGCAGCAGGGGTTTTTCGAGCAAAATGGCTGACTCCATCAATACTATATCGCTCTCTTGTTCCTCTTTCCATTTAAGAAAATCTTCGGCAACAGCCGGATGTACAACGGACTCCACCTCTGCGAGCATCCGGGGATCTGAAAAAATCTTTGCTGCAAACGCAGCACGTTGGAGTACACCATCCTTTACGACATCCCCTCCGGCTATAGCATTTATGCGCTCCAGCAACACACAATCAATATCGTATAAGCGTTTTGTATTGGAATCAGCGTCGTAAGAAGGAACACCCAAAGCATTGAAAACCTTCACTATATAAGATTTTCCGCTGCCTATACCTCCGGTACACAATATGACACTGCTCTTTTTCATCTTTCCTGTGTAATTACAGCTTCAATCATCGGAGGATCGATCGAATATGAATAGATTTCCACGTCGCCCCTGTCAAGTATTGGGATTACCTTTGAACTCTTCTGACGGATGAAAGTGTTATAATCCAGAATAAGCGAAATATCGTCAAATATATCATCATTCTTCGCTGTGAAGGGTATTCTGCCGGTGAACTTCACTCTTGAAGGAATCAGGACTATAGAATAGCCAGATGGCAGATTGTTGACCTTGACACTCAGATAGTCGGAGACTTCGACATATCTGTCCACCTTGATGAAATATCGGATTTCATCACTATCTATCCGGACATCGCGGATGGTTTCCAATCCGGTCACTCCCTGAATGGACTTGTCAACATTGGAAAGATTGACGGGAAGGGTATTGACCGAACGGATATTGGCAATATCTTCCGTATTGCCGTAAATCAATACCGAGTCGGGAGAAATGACAATATCTCCCGCATTGATGTACTGTTTCTTGTAAACTACCGATATAAGAGGATTGACAGGTACCTTTCGGTGCGACTGTTCAGGAAAAGTAAATGAAAGAGTGCTTGTCTCTACAAAGTCAATGTTGATCTCTCCTGAGAGAGCTGCTGAGAGTTTGTCCTTCAGATCATTGGCTGTGAGAACGAAACGGTCCGGAAACTCTTCAACTGGAGTAAATAATTCCGGAGGCACCTCTAAAGTTATCTGGGGAACCGACCCGCGACGATTGTTGCGTATTATGTAGAAACCGGTAGCCCGACCTCTAATAAGAAGAATCTCGTCAGCTACGGCTTCGGGATGATGTCCCTCAATATTGGTTACTGCCTTTACCTGAAAACGCAGATAGGCGGAATAATCGTTAGAAAGGTTGTGAACAAGCCAGATAAATAAAGCCAGCAGGAGAGAGAGTATCAGCGATACCCAATCTCTCCCCGAACGCTTTTTAAAGTCTTTCTTGTCACGACCCGGCATAATCGGATGGTTACTTGTTATCTGAAGGATCCTTTACAAGGGAGGACTTGTCAACGAAGATCTTTACGTCCTTATCTATCTCAATGAGGATTTTGTTTTCTTTAACTTCGTCTACTGTACCATAAATACCACCTACTGTAATCACCTTATCTCCTCTCTTGAGATTATTGCGAAACTCGTCGAGTTCTTTCTGTTTTTTCTTCTGTGGACGAATCATAAAGAGCCACATAACTACAAAGATAAGTACGAGTACTATCAGCATTGAATAACCGCCTCCGGCTTTGGGAGCAGCGGCATTTGCCTGTAAAAGAAAAATTGTCAAAATGTTCATATTAATAAGTGTTAATTAATTATTTCTTTTGTTATCCTGAAGTCCCCTGCCCTTCTTGACTATCTCTCCTTCATTAAGTTTTTTGAGGATGATACTGTCAAGAATACCATTGACAAATATACGGCTGTTGGGAGTGCCAAAATATTTGGAAATCTCTACATACTCGTTGATTGTCACCTTTATGGGGATCGTTTCAAAAACTACCGCCTCCGTGATACCCATAATAATGATGGTCCTGTCGGTAGACACCAGGCGGTCGATATCCCAGTTAACTATATTCTCTCCAATGAGGTCGGAATATTCCTGATAGCGTAAGAAAGACTCTTCGAGCAGTTTCAAGGCGTATTGGATATCCTCTTCATTCTGTACAAGGGAGACATTTTGGTGGGTAGAACGCATAATGCCAATATTTCGGATGATACCGTCAAGCACAAAGGTAATGTCATCCAACCAATAGATGGAGCGCTCCTCTATAATTCCTGCCAAGTCTTCGTTATCTTCGAATTCATTGGAAAAGATATCAAGAAAAAGGTCGCAGTCGCGCTCAAAAGAGCTCTCAGATGAAGCCATATACTCTTTGTAATAGTCGCTTTCCGCTATGGACCTAAAAATTCTTTTGACTACATAATCATAATCAATCCACACAAGACCCCGTTTCTGACAGAACTTATTCATCTTTTCATCCTGTGAAAGTAACTCCACAAAAGAGTTGTTCACAAATCTATAATTGGGATTCTTCTCCTCCTGTGTGGCCTTGTATTTTCTCTTACCTGCTTCTATTCTCTCCCTTGCCACACTCACAATTGGCTTACATATACTGAGCAAAAACCAGTATAGCTCCTGGGTCTTTTCACAGGAAAACCGCAATTCCTTCTTCATATTGTCGATAGAGGGCGACTCCTGGGCCATATTCGAAAAAAGAACTTTAAACGCTTTTACACGGAGCAATCTTCTGGTCAGCATTCTTATATTTCTTAAATATTTTGCAAATATAACCTTTACTATCAAAATAAAAATTTATCTTTGTGAAAGAATTTTAAAAAAATTGATATGTACTACGAAGATTTTGACAATGCAGGACAGGCGGGACGCCCTGGTGATGATGTTTATTCCAAGCCTGTGAGAGCCGGAAAAAGGACATATTTCTTTGACGTCAAGACCACAAAAGGTAACGACTATTATCTTACTATCACTGAAAGCAAAAGAAGGGTAGAAAAAGATGGAAGGTTTGTATATGACAAACACAAAATTTTCCTCTACAAAGAAGACTTCGATAAGTTTTCCGAAGGTCTTCAGGAAGTTGTCGATTTTATCAAAACGAAATGCCCGGTAATTGAGACGGAGCGAGATGAACGTGGAGAAGAGCCCGATAAAGAGCAGTCTGCCACTTCTGCTTCTTTTACCGACGTGAATTTTGATGAATTATAGTCTATTGCCACCAAACCATATACAAGCCGGTCTTTGTGCCGGCTTGTTTTTTAAGTTGGAGTT
>JGI24711J26586_10000292_pt1 | contig 38310 bp, 36 predicted proteins | sample BioPla3DNA1_FD_26586 | JGI IMG/M metagenome (IMG submission 26586)
CGACGATAAACGCGAGCTGGCGAGCGTTTAGCGGGTCCGTCCTGGACAACGAGCGATGCGTTTAAGCATCGCGAGGCGGAATTCCCCTAGGGACTACTAAGCAAAAAGGCAGTGTGAATACGCTATCTTTTTAAAACCCCCTTGTCAAAAAAGAAATCTTTTGGTATTATCAAGTTTGTATTTATTAAATTTAATTGAGCGCCTATAGCTCAGTTGGTAGAGCAGCTCCCTTTTAAGGAGATGGTCGTAGGTTCAAGTCCTACTAGGCGTACTAATCAAAACCGCCCGCTAGCGGTTTTTACAAACAAGCGCCGACTTAGCTCAGTTGGTAGAGCAGCTGTCTTGTAAACAGCAGGTCGTCGGTTCAAGCCCGACAGTCGGCTCTCAATAAAAACTCTGGTTTCTTAAAAAATACCAGAGTTTTTCGTAATTTAATGATAAAATGTTAATAAGTAGTTAATAAACAGTTAATAATGCTTTCTTGAAAAATAACTACTTATAAGCTAAAATGATTTAAACATGGAACATCTATAAAATATGGCTAATGATCAATTAATTGAAAAAATACCACCTCATAGCATAGAAGCTGAAGAATCTCTTTTAGGCTCTCTTTTGATAGATAAAGATGCAATTATTAAAGTGGCTGACACAATCATGCCACAGGATTTTTATAAAGATGCTCACAAAACAATTTTTGAGACAATAAAGGAATTATATAGTAATCAGGAACCAATTGATATTATTACTTTATCAAATCGTCTTGAAGAAAAAAAACAACTACAGGCTATCGGCGGACGTACTTATCTAGCGCGCCTTTCTAACGCAGTCGCTACTTCTGGTAATATCACTAATTACGCGAACATTATCCAGCGAAAAGCTACTCTACGTCGCCTCCAGCAAGCCGCTGCCGAAATCTCTGCCTTAAGTTTTGATGAAGAAAGAGAAATAGATGAAATTCTTGATGAAACAGAGCAAAAAATTTTTGGTGTTTCTCGTAAATATTTAAAAAATGCTTTTTTACCAATAGACAGCTTACTAACTGATGCCTTTGATCGTATTGATGAACTTCATAAATACAGTGGTAAATTACGCGGACTCTCTACTGGTTTCCCAGATTTAGATAATATTCTAGCTGGTTTACAAAAATCTGATTTAATAATCTTAGCTGCCCGGCCTTCCGTTGGTAAAACTTCTTTAGCACTAGATATCGCTCGTCAGGCAGCTATTAAAAATAAAGAAAGTATTGGCATTTTTTCTTTGGAAATGAGCAAGGAACAACTAGTTGATCGCATGCTCTGCGCGCAAGCTAATGTGAACTTATGGAAAATGCGTACTGGAAATTTATCTGATAAAGATGGTGATAACGATTTTGCACGCATCGGAGAGGCTATGGGCAAATTAGCTGAAGCGCCAATTTATATTGATGACTCTGGCACTTTATCAATTATGGAAATCCGAGCTAAAGCTCGTCGTTTACAAGTAGAAAAGGGACTAGGCTTAATAGTTATTGACTACCTACAATTAATGGAAGGGCGCGGAAAATATGGTGATAACCGTGTTCAAGAAATTGCTGAAATTAGTCGTGGTCTAAAATCTATCGCCCGCGAACTTAATGTTCCAGTTTTGGCTTTAGCGCAATTATCTAGAGCGGTGGAAGCAAGTAGCCCTGCTATTCCAAAGCTCTCTCACTTACGTGATTCTGGGTCTATTGAGCAAGATGCTGATGTGGTTATGTTTATTTATCGCAAAGCAGCTGATCGTAACTATGCTATCGCTGATTTACCAATGGATGAGCGTTATAAAGCGGAAATTTATATTGCTAAGCATCGCAACGGTCCAACCGGAAAAATTGATCTCTACTTTGATGAAAATACGGCTAGCTTTAAAAGTTTAAGCAAAATGCCGACTAATGATGCTCCGCTTGAATTTTAAAGACTAATAAAAATAATATTTTATAAATTAATAAGCCCGTCTCAGGGCAAATATCTTATGTTTAGCAAACTAAAACAATTCCAAGACTTACGCAACCAAGCCAAAACTATGCAAAATGCTTTGGCTCAAGAAACTGTTACCGAAGAAAGAAATGGTGTTAAAATTGTTCTTAATGGCAATATGGAAGTTCTTAGCGTTACTCTTAACGAATCATTATCAACCAGCGTTCAAGCAGAAACCGTTAAAACTTGTTTTAATGACGCCTTAAAACGTGCTCAAAGATTAATGGCTAAAAAACTCCAATCTATGGGTGGTATTCCAGGAATGAATTAATCAATAATTTTATCTTAAATGCGGTATCCTAAGGCGATACAAAATTTAATAGAAAAATTATCTACTCTGCCTAGCGTCGGACCGAAAACAGCTGAGCGCTATGCTTTTTATCTTTTACGCCAAAGCGATGATAGCCTTAATTCTCTAGCCGAAGCCATTAAAGATTTAAAAACAAAAACCACACTCTGCGCTTCTTGCCAAGCTATCACCGAGACAAATCCTTGTGCTATCTGTTCTTCTCTTGAACGAGCTAATGATATTCTTTGTGTGGTTGAAAATACTCAAGATCTTTTAGCCATTGAAGCAACTAAACAATTTACTGGAAAATATTTTGTACTTGGGGGATTAATAAATACAATTAATGATATTAAACCTGAAGATTTAAATGTTAAAAAACTGATTAAACGAATAAAAACTGATCATATTAAAGAAATAATTTTAGCTCTTAACTTTACCCTGGAAGGTGAAACTACTTCCCTTTATCTAACTAAACTTTTACGTAACCATCTAAAAGTCACTCGTCTAGCTAAAGGATTACCAGCTGGCTCTGATCTTGAATACGCTGACGAAACAACTCTTTCTAACGCCCTAAAATATCGTAATGAAATAAAATAAATAGGATAATAAAAGAGGTATCACTTAAAGTGATACCCCGTTTTTTTTAAAAGAACTCCGTTACCAAACGGATCGTTTCAACCGCGTATGCTTCATAATCAGGAGCGTGAATAGCATTCCGCTGCTGATCAATCGCATATTTAGATCTGATTTGATTTCTAACCTCAACCGTTTTCATGATTGCATTTTCACCCTCAGTGAAATATGCTTTCACTTCCCCGGAAGTAAAATAGGCTAAAAAATTAAAGAACCAAGGCTTCTTTTCATGTTCTTTGTAAAAAGCGGCTGCTTCTCTTAAAGAAAGAGTAGTAGAACCAGCAAAACTCACCGTTAACCCAAGATTTTCTGCCAACTTAACGGCTTGGCTGGCAATCAGGTCTGATCTTTCTTGATCAGGCTTGATTAAAAAGCATGATTTCTCTCTCATTACAATAAAACAACAAATTTAACAATTTCAGAATTTCAGAATAATTTGCTTTTTAAAACCCGCCTCTAATAGAGACGGGTTTTATTTTTTAAATATAAAACTTTAAACAATACTAACAATCTTAAGAGTAGTAAAGCTCTGACGATGACCAACAGTTTTCTTATAACGAGTCTTACTCTTATATTTTACTACTGTTATCTTTTTACCCTTAGCTGTCTCAATTACCTCTGCCTCAACTCTCTCACCAAGAGAAGGCTGACCAACCTCTAGGTTAGCTCCATCAGCGATTAAAAGGGTCTCTAATTTAACTTTAGTGCCATTTTCCGCCTCTAATTTTTCAACTTTAACCGTGTCGCCAACAGCTACTTTATATTGTTTGCCACCGGTTCTAATTACTGCAATTTTTGCCATAAAATTTAATAAAATTAAGCTATCTGTTTAACTTTTATAAATAATATCAGATATTTGAAAAATGTCAATAAATACGTTATAGTTATTTTAGAAACAATTATAATTTCATTATTTACAAATATGTCAAAATTTATTATCACTGGGGGTAAAAAATTAGCCGGTGAAATAGCGGTTGGCGGAGCTAAAAACAATGCTCAAATCATGATTCCAGTCGCCTTACTCTCTACTGAAACCATGATTATTAAAAATGTTCCTCAAATAGATGGTGTTGAAAAGTCTTTAGAATTAATGCGTTCTCTGGGGGCAAAAATAAAAGAAGGTAATCATAAATTAGAAATAAATACTGCTGGTTTGAATAAAACTGAACTGGATAAAAAAATTGCCAATAAATTTCGCACTTCAGTCATGTTTGTTGGTCCGATTTTGGCTCGTTTAGGTAAAGTTAAATTTCCTCATCCAGGGGGCTGTGTGATCGGGGCTGCTGGTCGCCCAATTGATTTATTTCTAGAAGGTTTTGAGGCCCTAGGCGCTAAAGTTAAAATTAGTAGTAGAAATTATATTATCACTGCTAAAAAACTTAAAGGTTGCGATTTCTTTTTTACAATCATGTCGGTAACTGGAACTCAAAGCATGATTATGACTGCCTGTTTAGCTGAAGGAACCACTATTTTGAGAAATTGTGCTATGGAGCCAGAAGTAGTCGCTTTAGCAGATTATTTAAATGCTCAAGGAGCAAAAATTAGCGGCGCTGGCACTCCAACCATTATTATTGAGGGGGTTAAAAAATTAAGCGCTGGAGTTTGTGAAATAATTCCTGATCGTATTGAAGCTGGCTCATTTGCTTTAATGGCGGCTGCCACTAATTCAGAAATTAAAATTACCAATTGCAATCCTGAACACATTCATTACTTATTAACCATTTTTAATAAAATCGGTGTTAATTATGAAAAAGGCGATAATTGGATATTAATGAAAAAATCAGGCAAAATAAAACCTTATAATTTAAAAACGCATGAATATCCGGGATTTTCTACCGACCTGCAGTCTCCCTATGTTGTATTAATGACCCAAGCGCAAGGTACTTCTTTAATTCAGGAAACTATTTATGATCGCCGTTTACTTTGGACAGATATGCTTTCTCAGTTAGGTGCTAATATTGTTATGTGTGATCCACACCGCATCACTGTTAATGGACCAACAAAATTATACGCTAGAAAGTTAATCAGCCCAGATATTAGAGCTGGTATCGCTTTAGTTATTGCGGCCTTAATCGCAGAAGGCACAACCGAAATTGATAATATTTATCAAATTGATCGTGGTTATGAAAAATTAGATCTTCGTTTAAGGAAATTAGGCGCCGATATCAAACGCATTGAATAAAAAATTTATGTCTAAGAAAACTAGAAATACACTTCTTCTTATTTTTATTATTCTCTTTATTATTTTAACGACTCTTTTTTCTATTTATGCTTCTGGCTATAAATTTAATTTAAGTTGGCCGATCAGATTTAATCGCCTACTACAGAGAACGGGGATGTTAATTGTTGAAACTAAGCCGACTAAAGCCATTGTTTATTTAAACAATAAACCACAACATAATCCCTCTCTTAAACCTTGGAGAAAGGATTATCTTGTTACCCCAGCAAAAATAAAAAATATTCTTCCAGGAGAATATGAATTACGTTTAGAAAATGAAGGCTATTGGCCGTTTATTAAAAAAATAAATATTAATTCCGGTGAAACTACTTTTATTAAAGAAATTAATTTATTTTTAAAAACAACACCAACTCTTGTGCTCCCTTGTCCAGAAGACTCTTTAATTATCAGTCCGGATAGTAAATATATTTATAGCCAAAATGCAAAAAAAATAATTACCCTAAAAACAGAGGAAGTCAAGGAACTAGAAGTCCCCAACGAAGCGCCCTCAACTTGGTTAGATAATAATAAACTATTAGTAGCTGGAGTTTTATTTAATCCTCTCAAAAACACCACCGAAAACTACGCCGATTTAATTGGTGCCAATGCTGATTCTTGGCGCTTTGAAACTATGACTGGCTATTTATATTATAAAAATAAAAATACTATCAATTTATTTAAACCCGACAACCGAACTAGCACTCTTCTGCTCTCAGGCGGAGATTATCTTGATTATAAACCAAAAAATAACCAATTATTTATTCTGATTAAAAAAGACAATCAAATTTTTCTTGAAAAAATACCTTCAACCAATTCTCAAAAAGAAAGCTGGCTTTTGCCGGCTACTGGTGACTATTCATTTTCACAAAATTTAGCCAACTATCTGACTGTTTACGACAAAAAAAATCAAACCCTATATCTTTTTAATGAGACAAAAATTGGTGATGGACCCCTCGTAATCAAAAATATAAAAAATTGGGCTTTAATGGATATTAATAATTTAATTTATACTAATAATTTTGAAATATATACCTTTGACCTAACTAATAATCGCTCAACTTTAATCACTAGACGAGGCACAGCCATAAAAGACATTATCTGGAATGCCGAAAAAAATTATTTAATCTTCTCCGAAAAAGAAAATCTAAATGTTTTTGATTTTAAAAATCATAATGTCACTTCCTTGCTAGCTGGCGAAGAAATAATCTCACCGGTCCTCAATACTAAAGATAATACTCTCTATTTCTGGGCAAATATTAATGAGCAAGAAGGGATTTATAAGATCTTATTATAAAAATAAACTAAATAACTAAGTAAACTAAAAAGAGTCATTTTTCCCATGACTCTTTTTTGAAATTCATTAATCAATTATTTTATTTACTAGCTAACTCATTAATCAATTTTTGTAAATCTTGACCAATCTCCTGATTTTTCAAACCAAGTTTAAGCGTTGCTTTAATAAAATTAAATTTATTACCAGTATCAAGCCACTCCCCTTTAATTTTTTTACCATAAAGTTTTTTCCCTTGTTTTAACATCTCTTCATAAGCATCAGCCAAACGAATTTCACCTGATTTACCAGCTTTCATTGTTTCTAAAATTTTCAAAATATCTGGTGTAATCACATTAATTCCCACTTGAACTAAATTAGAAGGGGCTTCTTCCTTTTTTGGTTTTTCAATAAACTGTGTAATTTCATAAATACCATCACCTAAATCATTACCAGCAATAACTCCAAACTGACTGACCTCTTCCGGCGCAACTTCCGATAAACCGATAATAGTTTCGCCGTATTTTTCATACGCCTCAATTACTTGTGTAACTGGCGAAATCTCGGCGTCATAAAGGGTATCACCAAACATCACTAAAACTGCCTCATCTTTATTAATTAAATGCGCTGCGCATAGAACTGCTTGTCCATCACCCAGAGGAATTGGCTGACGGACATAAGAAAACTTAGCCAAATTTTCAATCTCCTGCACTTTTTTTACCAAATCCAGCTTATTTTTCTCTACCAAAGTTTTCTCTAATTCAAAAGAATAATCAAAATGATCCTCAATCGCTCTTTTGCCCCGACCAGTAACAAAAGTTATTTCTTTAATACCAGCCGCTACGGCTTGCTCAACTAAATATTGAATAACTGGTTTATCAATAACCGTTAACATCTCCTTTGGTTGGGCTTTAGTAGCTGGCAAAAACCTAGTTCCAAAGCCGGCTACTGGAAAAATAGCCTTAGTAATTTTTTTCATATTTTTATCTTTAAATTTATTTTATTTACACATTAACTTCTACTTTAATCCCCATTTACAGAAATATTTTAACCCAGAACCAATATGGTTGCGTGCTAAGGAATCAATAAATAAGGCCGCATACCAAGGATGCCTAGCACTTTGCCGTAAATGATCATGAATTAAAATTGCTTCCGGATTATAAACTACTTTTAATCCCTTGGCCTGACAAGTGCGACAAATATCGGTGTCTTCAAAATACATAAAATAACGTTCATCAAATCGGGGAGACCATACTTGCCCATTGGGCAAAACTATTTCTTTTTTAAACATTAATGATGAGCCTAACATCCAATCAACTTCTTTAATTAGATCATGATTATCAGCAACCATTTGAAAATTATTAATATGACCAGGAAAATATTTGCCTAAAAAAGTACGACGTAGAATTGGCGTATACCATTTCGGAAAACGAAAACAAGAATATTGTAAAGAATTATCTGAATTTAATAATTTTGGACCAACAATCCCCACCCCTGGATTGGCTTTTAAATAATTTAATAAAGTTACTATCGCATCCCCCTTAATAATCGTATCTGGATTAAGAACAAAAATATATTCTCCTCTAGCTTTTTCAATGCCATAATTATTGCCACCTCCCATGCCTAAATTTTTCGGCAAATTAAATAAACGCAAACGAGAATCTAGTTTAACTAACTCATATAAATCATCACCAGAATTATTTTCCACTAAAATAATTTCATAATTTAAATCCTGATTATCAGCTTTAAAAATTGAAGTCAAACAAGACTCTAATTTTTTTTTATTTTTATAGTTAACAATAATAATAGACAAGTCCATATTAAACAATTTTTCTTATTAGTCTCCAATATAAATTAAATACTGGATTAACAATATATTTTAAAATCGGATTAGCTATTTCAATAAACTCAATTTTGCCAACAAAGTTTTTAGCAATTTTTGAAAATGGAACTGTTTTAAAAGCCTCAATCTTAGCTTTTTCTTTTTCAACTAGTGAATAATTTTTAAACCGTAAAAAATAACGATAAACTTTCATCTCTTCTTTAAACCAGCCTCTAATCATTGAATAAAAAAACATTCCTAAATCCATTATGATACAAGGCAAAATGATTAAAAAAACAAGATATGCGGGATAAAAAGTCATAATAGTTAAATAACGATTGCGCTCCATATAATAAATCATTTTAGTGCTACGCGAAAACTCATATTGATGATAAATCACAGAACGTGGAGCTAAAATTATTTTATAACCAGCCAATTTTACCTTTAAACTTATTTCTAAATCATCATGATACATATAATATTCCTCATTATAACCGCCTATTTTAGTAAACACTTCTGGACGAATAATAAAAGAACAACCACTAGCATAGCCCGTTATCTCGGGATAACCGCTTATTTCCCGATCAGCTTCTCCATAAGCGGAAGTAAAACCAAAGCCTAAAAAATGAATTCTATTCCCTAAGCTATTTATTTTGGGTGATTCTTTTTCTTCGGCTGTTCTAGGTAATAATAAAATTTTTGATTGAGCAATACCAGCTTCTGGATTATTTTCTAAAGCCGCCACCAATTCCCTTAACCAGGTTGGCTCCATTCTCGTGTCCATGTTAACAGTTAGCAAATAATCACACCCATCAGCTTTTGCTTCAGCAAAACCAAGATTATTAGCCGCCGCATAATTTCCGTCTAATCGTGGCAATATTTTTGCTTCTGGATAATTAACCCGAAGATATTCTAATGTTCCGGCTGTAGAAGCATTATCAATTATATAAACATTAATTAAATCTGCTGGATAATCTTGACAGCGCAAAGAATCACGACAAGGCAGTAAAAAACGCTCTGCATAATTTTGAAAATTTATTAAAACTATCCCTACTTTTTTATTCATTTTTTATAGAATTAACAAAATTATTTTCCAAATAAATTTTAATATTTTAAATTTCCAGGTCGCCTCCCATTTTTGAAAATATTTTAACATTGAATCGCTAAAATATTTTTGCGCTTGTCCGCGCTTTACCTGTTTAAAGCTCTGTCCCACATAATCAAGACAAGCACCCACTGGAGTATACCAAACCTCACCACCTAGTTTATAAACTTCCCGACAAAAATCAACTTCTTCAAACCAAATAAAATATCGTTCATCAAGTAAAGGGATTTCTTGGCCACTAATTTTTTTATAATTCTCACGATTAATTAGAAAAAAGGCGCCCCGAATAGAATCAACTTTGGCTGGCTGACTATAATCAAAATCAGAGCAAAGATATTTATTAATAATTCCCGGAAAAAGATGTGGCCATTTTAAGGTAACTGCTAATTGATCAAAAAAATCTGGAAAGCGACGAACTTGTTTTACTATTTCTCCTTGCTCATTTTCTAACTTACAACCAATCACAGTGGCTTGCGGATTATTTTTAGCCCAAGATAAAACTTCCGCTAAAGTATTAGTCCTAACCAGCATATCTGGATTAAGTAAAAGTAAGTACTCACCTTGAGCTAATTTAAGCGCTTGATTATTCGCCGCTGCAAAACCACGATTCTCAGAATTGGCAATTAATTTTACCGCCGGAAATTCATTTCTCAACATTTCTACTGTACCATCATTAGAATTATTATCAACCACTAAAACCTCCAATTTAAAATCGCCTTGTGAATTAAATAAAGCACAAAGATTCTCCCTTAATTTCTCTTTTACTTGCCAGGAGACAATAACTACCGATAAATTCATAATTTTAACGGCCTACTCTTATTAATTTATGTTTTTCTGTTAAACCGCTAACAATTTTCACCTGATATTTCCTTACCCCCAGAGCCTTCGCTAAATAGTTCACTAATTCCCGATTTGCCTCTCCTTTTTCTGCTTTAGCTGCTAAGGCAATTTTAATAGTGCCATCTGCCATTTCACCCCTAATTTCTGTTTTTGGGGCTCCCGGAATAACCTTAACATTAAAATAAATTTCTTTATTGTTAGCTAAATTTTCAATAAATTTTTTTAACATATTTAGTCTATTAATTTATTAAAAACCGCAAAGTCCTAATAATAGTATAGCTCTTTTTTCATCTTTTTTAAAGCCTTAAAAGACAGAAAACGATATTTGTCAAGGTTTATTTTATTTAAATAATAGGTTAAAATAGAAGTAATTTAAAAGATTAAATTTTATTAATATGACAGAAGAAAATGAGGTAAAAAAAGAAGCCTATCGTCGTCCATCTTGGGATGAATATTTTCTAAAAATTATGGAAATGGTCGGTGGTCGCGGCTCTTGTGATCGTGGTCGGGCTGGTTGTGTAATTACCAGAGATAACCGCATTATCGCAACTGGTTATGTTGGTTCTCCGATTGGCTTAGCTCATTGTGATGAGGTGGGACATGAAATGCATACTGTTACCCATGAAAACGGTCAACAAACTCGCCACTGTATCCGGACAACTCACGCTGAACAAAATGCTATTTGTGAAGCAGCGCGCATGGGTATTTCTATTAATGGCGGCACTTTATATTGTAAAATGACTCCTTGCTATGCTTGCGCCAAAATGATTATTAACTGCGGTATTAAAAGAGTCGTTTGTGCCCAAGATTATCACGCTAGCAAAAGAAGTAAAGAAATATTTGAAGAGGCTGGCATTGAATTTTCTTTAGTCAATAACGAAACAATTAAATACACTGATCAATAAAAATTAACACTATGAAGCAATATTTAGATCTCTTACGAGATGTTTTAGAAAACGGACAAGGTAAAGAAGACCGGACTGGCACAGGAACAATTTCTGTTTTTGGGCGCCAAGTTCGCTATGATTTAAATAAAGGTTTTCCTTTATTAACCACTAAAAAACTTTACACTAGGGCCATTATTCATGAATTATTATGGTTTCTCAAAGGAGACACTAATATAAAGTATTTAAACGATAATAATGTTCATATTTGGGATGAGTGGGCGGATGAAAATGGTGATCTCGGCCCGATTTATGGTAAACAATGGACTGCTTGGGAAGGAAAAAATGGAGAAACAATAAATCAAATAGCTCAAGCGATTGATTTAATTAAAAATAATCCTGATTCTCGTCGCATAATTATTAGTGGCTGGAATGTAGCTGACTTACAAGAATTAATTAGCGGCCAAAAAACTGCTCCGCCACCATGTCATACCATATTTCAATTTTATGTTGATCAAGATGATCGCTTGTCCTGCCAACTTTATCAACGCAGTGCTGATATTTTTTTAGGGGTACCTTTTAATATTGCTTCTTATGCCTTGCTAACAATGATGATGGCTCAAGTAACTGGCAAAAAACTTGGTGAATTTATTCATACTTTTGGCGATCTCCATATTTATCGTAACCACCTTGAACAAGTTAAGGAACAATTAACACGAGAACCTCGTTCCCTGCCAAAAATGATTATCAATCCGGAAATTAAAGATATTTTTGCCTTTAAATATGAAGATTTTAGGCTTGAAGGCTATGATCCTCTCCCAGGGATTAAAGCGCCAATTGCTGTTTAAACTATGATTAAAGTTATTATGATGATGGCAATGACCGTTGACGGGAAAATTGCCAAAGATAAAAACCAATTTGCTAACTGGACCAGCCGAGAAGATAAAAAATTATTTGTTGAAATTTCTAAAACTTGCGGCGTTGTTATGATGGGTGAAAATACTTTTAATACTTTCCCCGCACCCTTAAAAGATCGCCTCAATGTTGTCTTTACCGAAGATTTAAATAAACAAGCAATTCCGGGTGTAGAATGGGTTAGTGGTGAGCCAGAGTTAGTTTTAGAAAAATTAGAAAAAATGGGCTACACTTCTGTTCTTTTAGGTGGCGGTTCTTTTCTGAATTCCCTCTTTTTAGAAAAAAAACTAATTTCTGAAATAATACTTACTGTTGAGCCAAAAATATTTGGCGCCGGTCTTTCTTTATTTAATAAAGATTTAGAAACTGATTTAAAATTATTAGAGATAAAAAATCTAAATGAAAATACTATAATGTTACATTATCAAGTTTTATGAAAAAAATAATTATCGGGCTAGTTGGTGAAATTGCCAGCGGCAAAGATGTAGCTAAAAAATACTTAGAAGAAAATTACGGCGCTAGTTGTCATAAATTTTCGGCAATTTTACGAGAGATACTTAATCGTCTTTATATTCCAATTACCCGAGAAAATATGCAAAAGATCTCCACGGCTTTGCGTCAAGTATTTGGCGAAGATTTATTAGCTAAAATAATTACTGCCGATGTTGAAAATGATAATCATGAAATTATTGTCATTGATGGTATTCGCCGCCAAGAAGACATCCTTTACTTAAAATCTTTGCCCAATTTTTATTTAGTTAGTGTAAAAGCAGAGGCAAAAACTCGCTACGAACGCCTAACTAAGCGCCAAGAAAATACTGATGATGGCACAAAAACCTATGAACAATTTTTAGCTGATGGTCAAAAAGAAACTGAATTAAAAATCCCAGAAGTGATGGCTTTAGCTGACTATGAATTAGATAATAACGGTGATTTAAAAAACCTCTATAGACAAATTGAAGAAATAATCATAAAATTAGAGGAATTAAAAAATTAAAGAAATACTATGAATAATTACTCAGGAAAACTAATTGTCATAGACGGTACAGATGGTAGCGGCAAAACTACGCAGCTAAATCTTCTGAAAACCAAGTTAGAAAATGAAGGCTATGAAGTTAGAGTAGCTGATTTCCCACAATATAACCAAAAATCAGCCGGCCTAGTAGAAAATTATTTATCTGGAAAATATGGCCAAGCTGAGGATATTACTCCTTATCAAGCTTCTATTTTTTATGCTGCTGATCGGTTTGATGCTAGCTTTGAAATTCGTAATTGGTTAAAAAATGGCAAAATAGTTTTAGCTAATCGTTATGTGAGCGCAAACATGAGTCATCAAGGCGGGAAAATTGACAATCCGCTAGAACGAAAGGCTTTCTTTAGTTGGCTACATGAACTTGAATATGAGCTCTTTAATATTCCTCAGCCAGACTTAACAATCATTTTGCACGTTGAAGCCGAAATAGCTCAAAAACTAGCCCAAGATAGAGCCCGCTCTGATTGGTCAGGCAGCCAAAAAGATATTCATGAAAATAATTTAACTCATTTAAAAAAAGCTGAAAAAGTTTATCTAGAAATTGCCGAAAAATATCCGGAATTTAAATTAGTAAGCTGTACCAAAAATGATAATATTATTAGCCGAGAAGAAATTGCTGACTTAGTTTGGCTACTAGTAAAAAAACTTATTAGCAAACAAGCAGATAATAATAAGAAAGAGGAATATTTCCGCCCAATTGCCGATATTATTGGCAGCCAAATTAAACTAAGTGACTCTAAAAAAATATTTTCTAAAGAAGAAGCTAATTCACAAAACGAAAAACCGATCTTAGACGAAAAACAAAACTGTCAATCAACTATTTTAAAAGTTGAAAAAATAAATCCACTAGCCAAACTTCCCCAAAGAGCACATGAAGGCGATGCCGGCTATGATTTATACGCTAATGATTATTATTCCATCGCTCCCTATGGTCACGCTCTAATTTCAACTGGAATAAAAATGGCTATTCCCGCTGGTTACGTTGGCTTAATTTGGGATAAAAGTGGTCTAGCTTCTGAAGGCATTAAAACAATGGGGGGCGTAATTGATTCTAGTTATCGTGGTGAAATAAAAGTTATTATAAAAAACTTGGGTGAAAATATTTACAATATTGTTCCTGGTCAAAAAATTGCTCAAATACTAATTCAAAAATTTTCCTCAATGGAAATTAGCGAAGAAAATATTAATGACGAAACCAGTCGTCAAGCTGACGGTTTCGGCAGCACTGGAAAATTTTAATATCATTAAAATATCAATCTATGGACTACGACGTTATCATCGGCTTGGAAATCCATGTCGAACTAAAAACTAAAAGCAAAATGTTTTGCTCTTGCAATAATGACACAAATAAAAAAGAACCGAATACGACCGTTTGTCCAATCTGTCTTGGGCACCCCGGCACTCTACCAGTACCCAACAAAGAAGCGATTGACTGGACGATTATGACTGGCTTAGCGCTACATTGTAAAATAAACAGAACATCAAAATTTGATCGGAAAAACTACTTCTATCCTGATTTACCAAAAGGCTATCAAATTTCTCAATATGACCTACCTCTGTGCTATGAAGGATATTTAGATGTTGATGGTACCAACATTGCCATCACTCGCCTACACCTTGAAGAAGATACTGGAAAATCAACTCATGTTAAAGATAAAAACTATACTTTAATAGATTTTAATCGCGCTGGCACACCGTTAATGGAATTAGTGACCGAACCAGTAATAAAAAATGCGAGTGAGGCAAAAAAATTCTGCCAAACCTACCAACAAATTTTACGCTATCTTGATATTTCCGACGCTAATATGGAAAAAGGTGAAATGCGTTGTGAGATAAATATTAGCTTGCAAGAAAAAAATAAATGGGAATATAAAGAGGGATTAATCAAGCCACTAGCTAAATATGAATTAAATAATAAGGTGGAAATAAAAAACATTAATTCTTTTCGCTCAGTTGAAAAGGCAATTAATTTTGAAATTAAACGCCAAAGTGAACTTTTAAATAAAGGAGAGAAAATTATCGGTGAAACTCGTGGCTGGGATGAAAATAAAAATGAAACTGTTAGCCAAAGAATTAAAGAAAGCTCTGCTGATTATCGCTACTTCCCTGAACCAGATATTCCTCCACTAACTATTGATGAAGCCTGGATTGCTAAACTAGAAAAAAAATTACCAGAAATGCCACAAGCAAAAAAAGAACGTTTTATACGTGAATATAGATTTACCCCGGAAATGGCCCAAACCTTAACCACTGATAAAAAATTAGCTGATTGGACAGAAAATGTTTTATCTGAATTAGATGCCTGGATTGAGGCTCACGGTGATGATGAAAATAGACAAGAAAGACGTCTATCTAAAGCTGGCGGCAACTGGATTGCTAATGAATTACTAAAACATTTAAACGCCGACAATAAACGAATTGATGAGATAAATATCACTGCTGAAAATTTTGCTGAACTTGTTTGTCTTATTTATCAAGAAAAAATTAACTCTTCAACTGGCCAAAGAATTCTTGAAGAAATGTACAATAATGGCGGGGACCCAACCGATATTATGAAAACGATGGGTTTAGAGCAAATAGATAATACTAAAGAATTAGAAGCTGTGGTACAAAAAGTAATTACTGAAAATCCAGATCAAGCAGCTGACTACCGAGCGGGCAAAACAGCTTTAATCAAATTCTTCATTGGAAAAGTGATGGCTGAAACAGATGGTCGGGCCAATCCTAAAATAATCAAAGAAATTTTAGAAAAATTTTTAGCTTAAAAAATTAATAAGCTCTTTTTCGGCCTCTTTTAAATTAGTTACCCAGGTAATTTTTCTCCCTTGTTTTTGCCAACGCTTAAACCAGGTTTTTTGACGTTTAGCAAAACGATAAATAGCCGTACCTAATTTTTCAACCATGGTTTCATAGTCAATTTTTTCAAGTAAATATTGACTAATAAATTTATATTCTAAACCAAAACTCATTAATCTCTCCCAAGAAACTCCGGCCGCCTGTAAGCGCTCTACTTCTTGAACCATTCCCTCTTTCTCTAGGCGATCATGTAGCCGAGAAAAAATTCTCTCGCGCAAAATATCATCCGGCCAATCTATACCTAAAAGTAAAAAACTATAAGGAGAAGTTTCTTCTTTTAATTCGGTTTGTTTTGTCTCTTTCTTAAGTAAGTCCGCCGCCTCTTGTTTAATAATTTCTAAATAACGAATTAAACGACGTTTATTATTTTTATCACTATTATTTAAACGAGCCGCAAACTCGGGTTTTAGTTTAGTTAATTGAGCAAATAATTCAGCCGCGCTAAACTTTTCTAAAGCTGCCCTAACTTGTAAATCTGGCTTAGCCTCGGATAATTGATAATTATCAACTATTGCTTGAAGATATAAACCCGAACCACCAACAATAATTGGCAATTTGCCTCGCTTTAAAACATCATTAATCGCTTGTAGGGCTAATTTTTGATATTGAGCTAAATCAAACTTAGTTTTTGGGCTAACCACATCAATCAAATGATATTTAATTTTTTTATTAGCAATTTTATAATCTTGCAAATCTTTGCCAGTCCCAATGTCCATTCCTTGATAAACTTGGCGACTATCAGCACTAATAATTTCACCGTTAAATTTAGCAGCCAAGTTAACTCCTAGTTTTGTTTTGCCAGCCGCTGTTGTTCCTAAAATAACTAAAACTTTTGCTTTTGACTCATCAACCAAATCCCCCTCTAAAGCAAACGGCAAAACTTTGCTAATTTTAACTTTAGCAAAAGTGCCAATTAATTTTTGATTAGCTTTTTTTGTTTTAGCTAAAACCGTTTGATAAGTGCTAGTCTTGCCATAATACTTCCCTCGTTTATTAATGCCCTCAATTAAAACTCGCAACTCTTGACCAAGATATTTTTTATTATTTTCTAAGGCTGTCTCTTTTAAAATATCATTAATAACTTCTTCCCGTCTCTTTTTTTCAGTCGGCGCAATATTATCTTTCATTTTCGCCGCTGCCGTTCCTGGGCGTGGGCTATACTGAGCAATATAAGCTAAATCAAATTTTAGGCGCTTAAATAATTTGGCAGTATTTTCAAATTGTTTTTTAGTTTCTCCCGGAAAACCAACAATAACATCAGTAGTAATAGCAATACCTGGTTTAGCTTTTCTTAATTTAGCAATTAAATCTTCAAAATGCTGAGCAGTATATTTTCGGTTCATTCTCTTTAAAATAGTATCATCACCCGATTGAACAGCTAAATGAACATGGTGACAAATTTTATCTGAAGAAGCCATCACGGCAATCAGCTCATCACTCATATCTTTCGGATGGCTAGAAACAAACCTAATCCAAAAATCTCCCGGAATTTTGATAATCGCCTTTAGTAATTTAGGGAAATTATAACTTTTATCATGATAGCTATTAACATTTTGGGCAATTAGAGTTATTTCTTTATAGCCTTCCTTAATTAAATTTTTAAGCTCCTTAACAATCTCTTGAGCTGGACGATAAACTTCACGTCCACGCGCATAAGGAACGACACAATAGGAGCAAAAATTATCACAACCATTACCAATCGGTACATTAGCCGAAAAACTTTTATTTCTTTTGGGTGCAATACTTAAATATTTTTCTCCCTGCTGTAAACGATTAGTCTCTAAACTAAATTTTTCTGCCAAAACCCCACCCTTTAATATTTTTGGCAATTGCATCATTTCGCTTGTTGGTATAAAAATATCAGCTCGCCCCGCTAAGCGCTTTTTAACATCTTCACGACGACTCAGGCAACCAGTGATAACAATAATTGTTTGTGGGTTATTTTTTTTAATCGTATTAACTAGACCATAAACCCGATCCTCAGCCATCTGTCTAACCCCACAAGTATTAATAATTACTACTCCTGCCTTTTTTATATCTTGTTCAAAACTAAAGCCCTGCTTTTCTAAAAAAGCAGCCAAACGTTCACTATCAGCAATATTCATCTGGCAGCCGATAGTTAAAATATAATAAGTATATTTCTTTATTTTCATATTAATTTTCTTCAGGCAAACTAACCTCTGAGCGCACCTCTAATTTATATAGACCAAACTGGGGATTAATTTTTTTAATCAATTTAATTTCTAAATTATAAGGTGCTAACTTGCGTTCATTTAAATAATTAATATCCTGCTCATTTAAGAAAAAATTGTAATAATAAACTGGATAATATTTAACCAGTTTTTGCGTAGCAGCAAAAATCTCCTCGTTCGGCAAACGTCCCATAATTATCCGTCGTTCCGGAAAAAAGAACTTGTCATAATATTGAGTAATAATAATACTATCTGGTTCAGTTAAAGAAAAAACTATTTGCGCATTCTTTTTTTCGGCTATACTAGTGTGATAAAGATAAACTAGGCCTTCTTCCGAACCAAACAAAACAAACATGATACCAAGATAAGCAATGCCCAAAACAGCTGCCGCTTGTAGACCGCTAGAAACAATGTTTTTCATGCTCTGAGACATTTTTTCGCTCACAGAACATAAAGCGCGCGTTAAGCTAACAATCGCATAAGCGACTAAGGGTAAAAGCATTAAATAAATCGGCAACCAATATCGTGTATATGAATTACCAATAGTATAACTATTCGGATTAGGATTATCATTAAACTGCCAACTACCATAATAAAATACCAGAATCACCCCCAAAGCTAACCAAACCAAAGTATAAACTAAGTACTTCTTTTTAAAATGTTTTATATTATGTACTACTAATAATAAAAAACCAAACAAGCCTAAATAAGTTAAAACTGGAAACATCTCAACAACATAACGATTAAACATCTCAATTGACTGCTCTTTCTCAAAACCAAAATAAAAAATATTCTTTTTAATCGTTTGATAATAAGCCTTATATTGCTCCAGACCGCCTCTCCAAGAATGATTAAAAACTTCAGCACTAGCATTAAAAATTTCATCTAAAGAACGATTCATTTCATTATAACCGCCCCGAAAAGAGTTTTGATATAAAACATTGTTCCAATAAATGGCTGGCATTAAAGCGGTTACTACACCAACACAGAAAATAATTAATTTAATTAAACCAAAACGACGAATATAAAAAATCCAAATTATAGCTAAAGCGGGCAAAAGCCAAATAATTTCTGAAGTTCTCGTAATTATGGCTAGGCCAATGAAAATGCCAGAAAATAAAGCAGCTATAATTTTAAAAAATCGCTCATGCTCAAATTTAAATTTAAAAAACTTTGCTCTTAGCTCCTCTCTAATTTTATCCTTTCTTTTTTCTCCTAAGGCTAAAACAAAAAAATATATCCCGAATATTAAAAATACAATAAATAAGACATTATGAAACATGCTTCTGACGGTGTAATAGATATAGACCGGAAAACTGGCGAGCAGAAAAGCAGAAATCAAGCCAATGCGTTGACTAGCAAAAATTCGGGATATTAATAAATAAAAAAAGACTATTCCTAAGGCAGCTAAAAAGGGAGTTAAATATGGAATAGTTTGCACCCCAAAAATCTTAGCAAGGCTGCCATAAGTTAAAGAGATGCCTAAAAAACTAACTGGCTTTATCCAGCCAAAATCACTACGCAAACTGCGCGGCATAACCATATTATCTCCGATAACCGCCGCTGAATCAAAGTAGGATAATTGGCTATTTTCAGCGAATTCTTTACTAAAATAATAATTGGCTGTCTCGTCTGGAGAAGCCCATTTTACATAATCTTGATCCTGGGTGTAATAATTAAAACAAGCAGTGGAAATAAAAAAAATAAACGCCAGAAGGCTGACGATGATTAAATTACCCCATTTTTGCCAATTTATTTTCAAACTCATAACATTAGACTTATTTCAATCTTATCTAAAATTGCCAATTTTAGCAAGAATTTGCTATTATTAAAGTAATATGAAAATAATAGAAAAACTCAATAAAATAACTCCCCAAATCATTGAATATTTTCTCTTAATCATCTCTTTAACGACTATTTTTGGAGCTGTTGTTTATTATTTTTATGCCCTCAACTGTTTAGGAGTAATAATAACTATAATTTTGGTTATTGCCTCCTTGTTTTTTCTCCGCGGCCGCCTCCCCTTTGATCAAATTCAGCAAAGCAAGTCTCTAAAAATTGAATTGGTGAGCCGACCGAAAAATTTTTTTCAATCAATTATTAAATTTCTTAAAAAAAATTGGCTAGAGGTTTTTTATTTCCTCTTCTATTTTATTAGTTTCATTATTCTAATTTCCAGTCGCAGTGAGCAGGCAATCATTTCTCCCTGGCAAGTCGTCAAACCTGTCTTTTTTCTTTTTTTCTTTTTATCTTCAGCAGCGCTCATTATTATCCTCTCCCAGAAAAAATTATCCGCCAGCGCTAAGCTTCTTGTTTTATCAGCTCATTATCTCCTAAATTTTATAGTAGCAGCCGTTGTTTATAAAATAGGCTATGGTTTTGATCCGTTCATCCACCAAGCCACTATGGAACTAATTGATCAAACAGGCCTAGTTACACCTAAACCCTTTTACTATCTTGGCCAATATGGCTTAATTATTATTTTTCATAAACTAACTGGATTATCAATTTATCTGCTCAATAAGTTTTTAGTGCCAGTATTAGCTGCTCTCTTTTTACCCCTAGCTATTTATCGTTTCACTAATCAAAATATTCAAGATAAAAGTTCTTGGCTCACCGTTCTTTTTGTTTTAGCACTAACTTTTTCACCTTTTATTCTTTCTACTCCCCAAAACTTAAGTTATCTTTTTCTGATTCTAGCGATTACCTTCGGCTTAACAGAAAATGGTCTTGTCTGGTCCTTAATTCTCTCTTTAGCCACCTTAGCTATTCATCCTTTAACTGGTATTCCAGCAATAATTTGGTGGTTATTTTTAGCCTTAAATAAATATGCTCCTAAAATTAAAGCTAAGACCTATAAAATTATAAAAGGTTCTCTTTTTGCCGCCGGCTCCCTGCTACTCCCCATAGCTCTCTTTATTGCCGGAGGTGGAAATTTTAAAAAAATAGGTTGGAACTTGTCAGCTATTATCAATCCCCTAAAAAATTTATTTTCCACTTTAAATGGCGCTGGACAAGAAAACTGGCTTTTAAATTTTGTTTATTTTTTTAGTTATAACTATAATCTTTGGTTAATTTTAATTATTGCTGCTAGTCTGTTTTTCTTCTATCGCCAAAAAAATGAAAAGAAGAAAAAATTTAATAGCCTAATTTTCATTAACTCAGCTCTGTTAATCGCTTACTTAATTTCTAGCCAAATAACTTTTACCGAACTGATTAATTATGAACAAACTAATTTTACCGAACGACTATTGGTTTTAATTATTATTTTTTTCTTACCTTTTATTATCTTAGGGCTACAAAATTTAATCTCTTTAATTATTCGCCAAAAAAAACCAAGCAGAATAATTTTTGCTACTTTTGGCTTAGCTCTTTTAATGACTGGACTTTATCTCTCTTATCCGCGCGTTGATAAATATTTTAATTCTCGTGGTTATAGCACCAGCCGAAATGATTTAATGGCTGTTAATTGGGTTGAGCAAGACGCTAATGATACTTATGTTGTTTTAGCTAACCAGCAAGTGAGTGTCGCCGCTCTTAAAGAATTAGGCTTTAATCATTATTTTAAAACATCCACTGGTGAAGTCTATTTTTATCCCATTCCAACCAGCGGGCAACTTTATCAATATTATTTAGAGATGGTTTACAAAAACCCTAGCCGAGAAACTATGGCTAGGGCAAAATATTTAACTGGAGCAAAAGAAGCTTATTTTATCATTAATAAATATTGGAACAAAAGTGGGCAAATAATTGCCGCCGCTAAGCTAAGCGCTAATTACTGGGAAGTGATAAACGATGAAGTTTATATTTTTAAATATTAAACACTTAACGGCTTTTAACGGCTTTCTTGATAACTCCAAACTGGACCAACCGATAAAATTTTAGCATCACCATCTTGATGTAATAAAACCATTAACTTCAAACTTAAATCTTCAACTAAATCATTCTTAGCCGCGGTTTTTAAAGTTAATCTTTTAGAAGGAGCGGTTGGTTTTTTTGCTATAAAATTCTCAGTAAAATCAATAATTGCTTTATTATCATCTTCATCTAAGGGTTGATCGGTTAATTCTTTAGTAATAATCTTTTTTAAGGCCAGCAGATTATTATCAATCATAGCTAAATTAGTTGCGACAGATGGAACTTCAAAATCTATCTGTAGAGCGGTAAACATTTTTTTCATCATCTCATTTTCAGCAATTAACTCATTAACTAAATATAAATTAGGCTCAACATAGGATCCGTAGCTAAATCTGGAAAAATTACTAAACTCCTGATTAGTTAAAACTTTATCCAGCGGTAATTGCATATTTATCCAAGCCGCTACCGCCGTATTAATATTTTTATCACGCCAAGCAGCTGATTGAGCAAAAATTGGCTGCTTAGATTTATCCATATTTAAATAAGTAGACGCGGTAAACAAAGTTGACCAATAATTATTGGTATGCCAAACAAACTCCTGATTAAGTTTATCGCTTAATTTTTTAGCGGCTACCTCATAATTTAAATAATTTGTATTATCTTCAAAATAAGCATTATTAGTAATCGGTTGTAAAAGATTAATAATATCAAGGGCTATTCCGTTACAGCGATGATAAGCATTGCCAATTAAACAACTAGTAATATTAGCTGGCTTAGCCTCGCCTTGATAAAGAGAAACGGCTGGACTGGTTAAACTCTTAAAAATATAATCATTAGGAGAATACGGCTCAACTAGCATTTTAAATCCTAAACGAGAATTAACGGCTGAATCATTTTTATCAATCGCCCCTAAAAACGGCGAAAAATCTATTGTCTTTAAGTTATTTTGTAGTTTTTGAAAATTATTTTGCGCCTCCGAATTTTTATCATCAAATATTTCCTCAATATCATAATCTTCACCAAAAATTGATTTAAGCGCATCACGATAATAAACATAATTTAGGTCCTCACGTAAAGGGCCAAAATAAGACATCACTTTATAGATTCTTGCCCATTTATTTTTTAATTCCGGCGAATCAGAAAAATCTTTAGAAATTAAACTGGCGGCAATCATTGATAAGCGCCAATCTTCTTTATCTAATAAACAATTTGGGCAATTTTTATCTTGGTAATTTAAAGGAAAAACTGAATTAAGCCAACGACTAGCTAAATAAAAATTATTTAATTTAGCATTATCACGATAATCAGCTGGCACCACAAAATCTTTATAATTACGCTGATAAAGCATCACCGGCGATTTAGTTTCCTCCTTAGCATCTCTAATTAATTTTAATTCTCTAGCAATATCATCACCTAAATAAGAAGGCGTCACAAAATAAAATTTGTTTGCCTCAGAAGCAGAAAATTTATTATTGTCTCTTAACTCTTCAGTTAAGGATATTTGATTTTCAGTCGGACTAAGGAGCTCTAAGGCAACGGCAAAAAAAGCCACCTCTAAACGTTCCCCTTCTAAAATTGAATCATTTACTGGACCAATAGCGGCTAAACGAGCCTCATAGCGATTCTTAGCTGAATTATAAATATCTTTAACAATACTCCAAAGATTATCATAAAAAATATTCTCCTCAATATCTTTATATATTTTTTTCAAAGAGTTTTGATAATAATAAAAAATGAAATCAGAAGTTATTAAAACGGGAATTTGTTTTGTTTTCAGCTGCTCATAAACAGAATAAAAATCAGGTGCTTCCTTATTCCAGGGATTAGGAATAAGTGAAAAACCCTGGTTACCAATATCATCTAGAGCATCATCTAGATTAAGTTTTCTTGATAAATCATAATAATTCGCAACATCAATTTTAACATTTACCGGCAAACTATAATCTTTAATTTGGGACACAATCGTGTTATCAGGTGTTTTATAAAAATCAGCAAACGCTAAATATTCAATCGCTAAATCCGAAAAAGGAACTTGCGTTTCAGTAGTTAAAGCGCTTTTAGGAAAACTAGGAGTTGAGCTTGACTCACTAATCATGGGCGATGATGACTCAATTGGTCTAATATTATCTTCTAACACGGATTTTTGCTTAGATTTATAAACTAAAACAAAAATTACAGCGCTCACAGCAAGAACCAACAAAATTATAACCGTCACGCTTAGTGTTTTTTTAAAATTAAAAGTTCGCAGCCTTTGATTATTTTGCTTATTAGCCTTTTCATTGCTCATAACCTCTTCTAAATTTAAAATTAATCTCTATTTTAAATATTTATATTTATTAGCTAAATGTTCATTATATGTTTTAGCATAAAAAATTCTGCCGTCATTAGTCGTTAAAAAATAATTATACTTAGTATTAGCTGGATAAATAGCCGCTTCAATCGCTAACGCCCCCGGATTACAAATCGGTCCAGGTGGCAAACCCCGATATTTATAAGTATTATACGGGGAGTCAATTTCCAGCTCCGCACCACTGTGGGCTGGTTTTTTATCATTATAAATATAAGAAAGAGTGGCATCAGATTGTAAAGCCTGCCCAACACTTAGACGATTCATAAAAATTCCAGCTACAATTTTAGCATCTTGATTGTCACCAGTTCTATAATTAAGCAATGCTTCTTTTTCAATAATTGAAGCCAGCGTTATTACTTCATAAATTGTCCGCCCCTGCGCTTTTATGTCCTCTCGCATTTTAGGGGTTAGTTTATGATCAAAATTAGTCAACATTTTTCTAATAACTTCTGGCACGGACGAACTGGCATAAATACGATAAGTATCTGGAAAAAGATAACCCTCTAATCCATAATACTTTGGTTTATCTTCTAAAAAACTAAACTCAGCTGAAAAATCAACCGGAGCTGGCAGGTCTTTCTCTTTTTGATAATTAACCATAGGAAAACCAGCAATCTCTAAAAATTCCTCACTTTGATATTGCCCCTCTCTTTCAAAATATTGACCAATATCACGGCTGGTCCAGCCCTCAGGAATACGAATTGTTTTTTCAGGAATTGGCGGCCAAGCCTCTGACTCCAAATTAGTTTTATTTTTCCCTCTCCAAGAAAAAAAGAGAACTAAAACAATTACTAAAAAAATTATAACCAGCAAAAAATATTTAGCCGTTTTTCTCATAAATTTTAATTAGACTTTTTACTAACTGTCTTCTTTTTGCCAGCTGATTTCTTTTGACTAATCGGTTGTTCCTTAAAAGCGGCTGCCTTAGCGATTAACTGAGAACTAGCACGAATTTTCTTGCCCAAACCATCAACCATTTTAATCTTATATTTTTGACAAATAGGATACTCCGGAACATCGCCAATACTATGACGGTCTCCACCATTAGCAAAAATATCTGGTCGGACTTTAATTAAAGACTGACAAACAGTTTTATCTTTATCAATTGAAACAAAAACTCGGTCAACATCACGTAAGGCTTTAATAATTTTTACCCGATCAGCCAAAGACATAAAAGGAACACTACCTTTTAAGGCTACTTGCTGATCATTATTAATAATCGCCACTAATTCATCTCCTAATTTTTTTGCTTTTTGAATCATTTCCAAATGCCCAACATGAAGAGGGTTAAAATAACCCGAAACAGCTACCACGACTGGCTTCTTGACTTTAGCTGCTTTGTTAATTTTACTGGCTTTAACTGTTTTGCTGGCCTTATTAGCTTTGCTAGTTTTACCGACTTTATTTTTAATACTTTTTTTTGCTTTCATATAATAAAATTTAAATAAATCATTAATTTTATTATAACAAAAAATTAGCTAAATTTAAAACATTTTTAAAAAAAGAGTTTATTTATTTATCAAACTAGGCTAAAATAAATTAGTAATCAATTTAAATAATAAATATGACAATTTTATACAGTTTTATCCTCGGTATTATTGAAGGATTAACAGAATTTCTGCCCATTTCTTCTACCGCGCATCTTATTATCGCTGGTGAATGGTTAAAAATACCCCAGACAGAGTTTTTAAAAAGTTTTGAAATCTCCATCCAGCTAGGCGCCATATTATCAGTTATCATTCTTTATTGGAAACGCATTGTAAATAATTTAAATATTATTTGGAAACTGCTAGCAGCCTTTATCCCAACCTCTATTATCGGTTTAGCTTTCTATAAAATAATTAAAAATTATTTAATGGAGAATCTTAAAATTATTAGCCTCTCTCTATTACTTGGCGGTATTATCATTATTCTTTTTGAGAGATGGTATGCTAAAAAACAAAAAGCAATAACGACAGAAAATGGTGATAATGATGACTTAGATTTAAAATCAATTTCTTATAAACAAGCAATTATTTTAGGTATCGCCCAGGCTATTGCTGTCATCCCGGGAGTTTCCCGCTCAGGCGCAACTATTATTGGCGGCTTAGCCCAAAACATCAAAAGAAAAACAATTGTTGAATTTTCTTTTCTCTTAGCTATTCCCACCATGCTGGCAGCCACCTTGTTTGATATTTATAAAAATCCGAGCATTTTTTCTGGCGATCAATTAACTATCTGGGGAGTTGGTTTTGTCACCGCTTTTATCACTGCAATAATTGGGGTCAAGTTTTTTATTAAATATATTCAAAAAAATGATTTTAAGGCTTTTGGCTGGTATCGCATCATTTTAGGAATATTAATACTAATATCTTTATTTAGATAAAACCTTCTATTTATAAATATATAAAAACCCGTTAATACTAACGGGTTTATTTTTTATAATTAAAATAAAACTCTCTCTTAAACTTAAATCCAGTAATTTAAATCCGAAAAAGCTGTCGCGCATTTTCAAAAGTCACCTCAGCCACCTTTTCTATCTTTAAATTTTTTATATCAGCAATTCTCTTAGCCACATATTGAACTAAAACTGGTTCATTTCTCTGTCCACGATACGGCTCTGGAGCCATATACGGTGTATCTGTTTCAATCATTATTTTATCTAAAGGAATTTTTCTAATTAAATCATCCCATTGCTGGCTAAAAGTAATCAAGCCGGTAAACGAAATTAATAAACCTAAATTAAAATATTTCCAAGCCAAATCCTCATCACCAGAAAAACAATGAACCACGCCCCAAGGACGATCATTAGGAATTATCTGGCCATATTCTTTTTTAAACTCCTGTAGAATTTCTAATAAATCATCATGTGCCTGACGACAATGAATAATTACAGGCAGATCCAGGCTACGCGCCAAAAGGAGTTGCTGAGCAAAAACTTCACGTTGCTTCTTTTTAATTGCATTTACATCTTTAGTTGGATCAAGATGATAATAATCAAGACCAATTTCGCCAATCGCCACCACTTTTTCAAATTTAGCTAACTTTTCATAACTCCCATAATCAAAATCTTCACCCCGAGTGACAAAGCTATATTCATTCCCATTTTCCTGGCTATCAACTACGCTTTCTTCAAGATGAATAGGGTGCAAACCAACCGCTGCGTAAACACCTTTTTCATATTTATTAGCAAAATGTAAAGCCCGATTTGAGGTTTTAAATTCAGTCCCAACTAAAATCATCCAAGTATCATTATCCAAAGAACGACGAATTACCTCTTCGGCATCGTCGCGAAAAGCAGAAAAATTTACATGAGCATGAGTATCAATAAACATTTTAATGATAAATTAATTTTATTTTCCACATAAAAAACGCGAAAAACGCGTTTTTTATTTTTTAATAAATTCACTAAACTTATTCAACATTTTCTTCCTGACCGAGTTCTGAGACAACTTCAGTCACCTCTTCAGCTACCTCTTCAACTGCATTTTCTAGTACAGCCGCTGGCGCTGCTTCTGGGGCAGGCTCTGGTGTAGATTCTGGAACAGTTTCAGTAACCTCTTCTGGAGTCGCAATATTCTCTACTGCTTGCTCCTCTTTCTTATCATGGCAATCACCATGCTCCTCTCCGCAATGGCTTTTACTTTTAAAAATTTTTTTAAACCACTTGCACATAGATTTATAGGTTAATAATAAGCACTCTTTCATTTTAGCATTTAGACGCCAAAAGTCAATTAAAATCAGGAGTTTAAATGTCTAATTCTTCTAATATTTGCGCTTTTTTTCGGCTCAACCCCTTAGGTATATTAACTATAATTTTTACAAAATGATCACCAATTCCGCGATTTCGCAACTTTTGAATCCCTTTCTCTCTAAGCTTAAAAATAGTGCCAGATTGTGTTCCTTCAGGAATTTTTAATTTTACTGTGCCATAAATAGTTTCCACCTCAATTTTATCTCCCAAGACTGCTTGTTTGATACTAATTTTTTGCTCTGTACGAATATCATAATTATCACGCACAAATTTATTATGTGGTCGCAATTTAATTCTTAAATATAAATCACCAGATGGAGCTCCTCTTTCTCCCGCCTCTCCTTGGCCAGATAGGCGAATTGATTCACCATCATTAATACCAGCAGGAATACGAACTTTTAATTTTACCGTTTCCCGATGAATACCGTCACCGCCGCATTTAGTACATTTTTGACTATACTTTTTCCCTTCACCACCACAAGCGGTACAAGTTGTTTGAGTTTGAATATTGCCTAAAATAGTTCTCTGAATTCTAACAACCTGACCAGTACCATTACAAGTTTTGCAAGTTTCAATTTTTGCTCCCGGCTCGCCACCAACACCCTGACAACGACGACAAGTAACATTTTTCGTAAAACTAATTTCTTTTTCCGTGCCAAAGGCTGCTTCCATGAATTCTAAACTAAGCATTATTTCCATATCACGGCCACGTGTCTGACGTCGGGCACTCTGACGACTACCACCAAAACCAAAAATATCACCAAAACCACCAAAAATATCGCCCAAATCTTCAAAATCCATATTACCAAATCCTTGACTGCTAAAACCACTAAAACCACCAAAACCACCGGCTTGACCATTTTGAAAATCAGAACCAAAGCGATCATACTGCTGTCTTTTTTCAGGATTTCCTAAAACCTGATGCGCTTCATTAACCTCTTTAAACTTTTCCGCATCCCCGCCTTTATCTGGATGATATTCATGAGCCTTTTGGCGAAAAGCTTTTTTTATTTCCTCCTGGGAAGCATCCCTAGAAACTCCCAATATTTTATAATAGTCTTTTGACATAATTCTTTATTCAACAAGTTGCCCCTCAGCAAAGAGGGGCAACCTATGAACAGATAATTATTTATTCTCCTCTACCTCACCTTCTACGACCGTATCATCTTTTTTATCGCTAGTTCCAGCCGCAGAATCGTTAACGCCCGCCTCAGCCTTGCCAGCTTCCGCTCCTGGAGCAGCCGCTCCCGGTTGCTGATACATGGCTGCGCCAATCTTTTGCGCAATAGTATTAATTTCTTCCATTTTCTTTTTCATTTCTTCAATATTCCCTGATTCCTTAGCTTTCTTTAATTCCTCATTTTTATCTTCAAGTTCTTTCTTGTCCTCTGGCTTCATCTTGTCCCCAGATTCTTTAATCATTTTTTCCATTGTAAAAGAAACGGAATCGGCTTGATTTTTTATTTCCACTTCCTCTTTTTTCTTCTTATCTTCTTCCGCATGAAGCTCTGCTTCTTTTTTCATCTTTTCAATTTCTTCTTTAGATAATCCAGAAGAAGCAGTAATCGTAATTTTTTGTACTTTATTAGTCGCTTTATCAGTCGCCGAAACATTTAAAATACCATTAGCGTCTAAATCAAATTTTACTTCAATTTGCGGCACGCCACGGGGTGCTGCTGGAATACCATCAAGTGTAAAATGCCCCAAGGTTTTATTATCACGCGCCATGGGACGTTCACCTTGAACAACATGGATTTCTACAGCTGTTTGTCCATCAGCTGCCGTGGAAAAAATTTGTGATTTAGAGGTTGGAATAGTTGTGTTTCTCTCAATTAAAGGAGTGGCAACACCGCCCAAAGTTTCAATACCCAAAGTTAAGGGGGTAACATCAAGTAATAAAACATCTTTAACATCGCCCTGTAAAACACCAGCTTGTACAGCTGCGCCCATAGCCACCACCTCATCAGGATTAACCGTTAAATTCGGTTCTTTACCGAAAAATTCTTTAACTTTTTGTAGCACTAAAGGCATGCGAGTCATACCACCAACCATAACAACCTCATTAATTTCCGACAAAGTAAAACCAGAATCATCTAAAGCTTTTTTACAAGGCTCAATTGTCTTCTCAACTAAATCAGATACTAAAGCCTCTAATTTAGCGCGAGACAATTTCATCACCAAATGTTTTGGACCATTAGCATCCGTAGTGATAAATGGTTGATTAATTTCTGTTTCTTGGGCAGTTGATAATTCAATCTTTGCTTTTTCTGCTGCTTCTTTAATTCTTTGTAAAGCTAAAGTGTCTTTTGAAAGATCAATTCCCTGATCTTTCTTAAACTCATCAATAATCCAAGCAACAATGCGTTGATCAAAATCCTCACCACCTAAGTGAGTGTCTCCGTTAGTTGCTTTTACCTCAACGGTATCAGTTGAAATATCAAGCACCGATACATCAAAAGTACCGCCACCTAAGTCATAGACGATAATCTTTTGTCCTTGCTTTTTATCAAAACCATAAGCCAAAGCGGCAGCCGTCGGTTCATTAATAATACGTTTCACTTCTAAGCCAGCGATTGCGCCCGCATCTTTAGTCGCTTGTCTTTGTGAATCATTAAAATAGGCTGGCACAGTAATAATTGCTTCCGTAATTTTCTCGCCAATTTTAGCTTCTGCATCAGCTTTTAATTTAGCCAAAACCATGGCCGAAATTTCCTGTGGCGTATAATCTTTATCACCCATTTTAACTTTAACCCCTTCACCCGCTTGAATAATTTTAAACGGAGAGGTTTGTAAATCATGCTGAACTTCTTCCTCGCCAAAACGACGACCAATTAAGCGCTTAACTGCATAAACAGTATTTTCCGGATTAATCACCGCTTGGCGTTTGGCTGCTTGGCCGACTAAACGTTCACCATTTTTAGAAATCGCCACTACTGACGGAGTAGTCCGATTACCTTCAATATTTTCAATAATCTTAGGAGCGCCACCCTCCATAATTGACATGGCTGAATTGGTCGTTCCTAAGTCAATCCCTAAAATTTTTGACATATTTTTTATTTATTTATTTCTTTTGAATCTTAATCTTTTTTGGTTTTACTTCTGAAGCTTTAGGAATAGATATCTTTAAGATACCCTCTTCATTAACCGCACTAGCCTTATCACCATCAACCTTAGTTGGTAAAGGAATTTGACGATAAAAAGCGCCAGAACGAATTTCCTTGCGATAATAATTTTTATCCTCTACTTCACTTTTCTTTTGACTTTCACCCTTAACCGTTAAAACATTGTTTTCAATTGAAATATCAACTTTTTCCGGATCAATACCCGCTAGTTGCGTTTCAACAATTATGTTGTCTTTATCTTCATAAATATCAATGGCCGGTGTAAATCCAAATTGATTACTACGAACGGCCGGCAACATGGATTCAAACATTTTATCCATGTCGTCAAATTCTGATAAAAAAGGAGTCCATTTTATTAATGACATATACTTTGAAATCAAATTTTGATAACTTTTTCTAAAATAAAAAAGATTAGCAAAATTGATGTAAAATTATTTTTTTAATTAACTAACTATTACTTTAGCGTGTCTAATGACTTTGCCATTCAATTTATACCCTGGAATGACTTCTTTGCTAACAGTATCACCACTGCCTTCAACCGCCTCCATGGTATTATGATCAAATTTTTCACCAACCGTTTTTATTTCCTCCACTCCCCGTTGCTTTAAAACATCTTGAAATTGTTTCAAAACATAAGTAACACCCTGGGCCCAAGGGTTTTTCTTTTCTTCCTCGCTTAATCCCTGAATAGATAATTTTAAATGATCATAAATTGGTAAAATATCCTGAAGAAAATCATTAGCAGCATACTTAACAAATTCTAATTTCTCGCTGGCTGTCTGTTTCATTAAATTCTGATAATCAGCCAAAGCGCGAAGATATTTATCTTTATACGAATCAATTTCCTCTTCCTTAATAAATTCAAAACGTGGTTTTTTTTCTCGCTTAACTTTCACGGCTGCTAAAAAATTTTTTTTAGGGCGAACCCAAACTTTTTTTTCATCCTTTAAGTCTTGGTAAACAACCATTTCCTCTTTTGTGCCTGAATGCTTGGCCTCACTAATAATTTTATATTCGCCGCCTTTATAATGACGATAATTTCCTTTTTTTATTTCCTCCATATTATTTTTCTTATATTTTATTCAAACTTATGTTTAATAAATTCTACTAAAGCCAAATTATGCGCATAGTCCATGCGCAGCGGACCTAAAATCCCAAAAATACCGCTTAATTTATTATTCTTATATTTTGTTAAAACCGTACTTAAAAAATTACCAAAAGGATTGTCTGAGCCAATTAAAATCTGTTCACCATAATCTAAATCTTCAAAAATTTCATCAATAATGTCTTCCATTCTATCAATAACGGCTGAAACATCACAAACAGCATTGACCTGATTAAACTCTGGCTGAGAAAAAAGATTACTTAAGCCAGTATAATAAAGATCGTTTTTATTAAATGCCCAAAAAACAGTAGCGCCAGATAATTCAGCAATCGCCTTAGCCGTTTGGCGAAAAGCGGCTTCATCACGTTTAAATGTTTTTTCTAAAAGCTGATATTCACTTTCTTTTAAGTTTTTTCTTTTTTTACTATTTTCAAGATCAGTAGAAAATAATTTATAGGCGGCTTCAGTCGGTATGCGACCAGCGGAAGTGTGGGGCTGATAAATATAACCTTCATTTTCTAACTCCATCATTTCATTGCGAACTGTCGCCGGTGAAATATCTAATTTATATTTTTCCACTAAAAGACCAGAAGGTACTGGAGAGGCCGTCTTTAAATATTCTTTGATAATTATTTCCAATAATCGTTTTTTACGCTCACTAATCATATACCTTAATATTATAAACAAAACTAGCAATCAAGTCAAGAGAGTGCTAGTTTTTATATTTTTTTATTTAATATTAGCCTATTTTTTATCTTATATAATTTTTAAATAATTCATCCTTTAAATTCCTAATTCCATTTTTAATTTCTGATTTTCTTGATAAGTTTCCGGGCTAGTCAATTCTCTGGCAGCAAAATTATGTTTAGCGCGATAAGTTAAAGTATAAAAATTAAATGAACAGCGATTAATAATCATATCAGTCGCTAAATGAACAGCCCCTGAAAAAGCTAGGGTGAAAAAAATAATTTTAATAACTTTATTTTTTCTAAACAGCCAAGCAAGCAATATTAATATCGGCACATATTCCCAAGCATGAAACCATAAATGAATTTGATCGCTCACTAAAAATTGTCTTCCCTGAAAAAAATGTAAAAGATTGAAACGAAAATTAAAAACTAATAAATATTCTAAAACATGGTCTAAGTCAATTAAAAAGCCACCAATAAAGCCAATTAGTATTCCTAGTTTTATATTTTTAAAATATTTACCAGCTAAATATCCGGATAATATCGCTAAGGAAAAATGAATAAAGAGATGAAGAGATAAAGGCATATTATAAAAATTAAATTATTTAATTATTTTTGAAAGACGAATAACAATATTAAGGATTAACGGAAAAATACCATTGTAAAATATCGCGAGCAATCGGAGCTGCCATAGTACTGCCCTCCACTCCTTCTTCAACTAAAACAGTAATAGCTACGGTTGGTTTTTCATAAGGGGCAAAACCAATAAACCAAGCATGCGGATCTTTTTTAGTTGACCATTGAGCAGTTCCTGTTTTGCCCGCTACCGCTACTGGAACACTACTTAAAGAGCGCGCGCTGCCGCTAGTAATTGTTTGCCGCATCCCCTCTCTAACAATTTTTAAATTAGCAGAATCAATAAAATCAGAACGGATAATTTCTGGAGAAATTTCTCTAACCACTTGATTATTAGTATCTAATATTTTACTCACTAAATGTGGTTGGTAAAAAGTGCCGCCGTTGGCAATCGCTGCGGTATAATTAGCTACTTGCAGAGGCGTCACTAAAACATCCCCTTGACCAATAGCAAAATGATAAGTATCACCAATATACCAAGGCTCTTTTTTAACTTCTTCCTTCCAAGATTGTGTTGGCACAAAACCCTTGCGTTCACCGTGTAAATCAATACCCGTTAATTCACCTAAACCAAAAAGACGTGAATATTTTACTAAACCATTTAAGCCTAAACCTTTAAAATCTTGATAACCGCCACCAATATAATAAAAGAAAGTATTAACTGATTCGGCAATCGCTTTACGCACATTAGTTAAACCATGCCCACCCGCTTTCCAATCTGGGAAAAACCATTCACTAATTCTTAAACCACCATTACTTAAAAAACTAGTTTTCTCAGTAATAATTCCTTCCTGTAAAGCACCAGCCGCAAATATCGGCTTAATCGTTGAACCAGACGGAAACTCGCCACTAATCGCCCGATTAAATAAGGGGTTATCGGGATCAGTTAAAAATTTATTATATTCGGCCTGACTAATTCCTTTTGCAAATAAATTATTATTATAAGCCGGCAAAGAAACTAAAGCTAAAATTTCACCATTATTAGGATTCATTATAATAACAGAAGCGCGCTTTAACCTCGCTTTAGCTAAATATTCTTTTACCACCTCCTCAGTCTTTTCCTGTAAATCCAAATCTAAAGATAGCTGTAAATTATAGCCATCAACTGCTGGCACTTCATTAATAATTTTTTTCTGACGTCCTAGCGCGTCCACTTCAATGTTTTTTGAACCAGTTTGACCTTTTAATTCTTTTTCCCAAAAATATTCAATGCCTGTTTTGCCAATATAATCAATTGGTGAATAATCTTTGCCCATAGCTGATAACTCCGACTCACTTATTTTCCCTGTGTATCCTAAAATATGTGACAAACTACTCTCCCCTAAAATTTCTGGCGCACCACTTATCTTCGGCAAAAGATATTCGCGTCTGATTTTACTAGATAAAAATACACCGGGTAAATTTGGAATTTCAATTTCTAATAACATCGCTTTATCATAATCAATATTATCAGCTACAAATAAAGGTTGATAAGATTCAAGTGAGCCAATTTTTACCGTGCTCAATAACTCTTTTATCTGAAAAAAGGACGGAGTATCATTTACAACCAGAATATTAGCCCCTTCATTATTAATAATATCGGAGTTTTCTAAATCTAATTTTAGATCATTCACTTTTCCTTCATCTAAAATAGCACTCACTTTACGAATTAATTCATCACGCGCCAATTCATTTCTTGGCAAATCAATCGGCCGTAAATAAAGAACAAAATTAGCTTTATTGCGAACTAATGGTCGTAAATCTTCTGTATAAATAATTCCTCTTTTCGGCTCAATTGTTTCTGTACGTAAACGATTACCCTCAGCTAATAAACGATAATAATCTCCTTTCACTACCTGCAACCAAAAAGAACGAGCAATAATAATTCCTAAAACCAAAACAATCGCTAAGCAAAAATATTTCAAACGATTAAAATCAAATGTCCGACTAACCATTTCCTTATTTTCCGTATCAGACAAAAAAGATTGCTCAGTCCAATCGGTATAATAAAAAGAATCCTTTAGTTGACCATATTTAAAATTCCCTTCCTTAATTGAAAAAGGATCGGAAACCTGATCACGCAAAACCTCCAGTCTCTTGTTTTTACGGGCAATTTTAAATATTTTTGAACTCATAACATTAATAATAATATCGTGAATTAGGCAGAAAGGCAAACTCTATTTAGGCTTAAAAGTTATCCACAATAATTTAAAAAGTTTTAGATTTTATTCATTTTGAACTTGTTATAATAGAATTGCTAGTCTCAAAAAATATTTTTTTCTTAATAAGTTTTTTAATACTTATATATAAATAAACTTAATATGTCCCTGCTCCTTATTGAAGATGACCCTAATCTGCTTATCTCTCTTTCCTTAGCCTTAAACAAGGCTGGCTTTAAAGTTGAATCGGCTAAAGATGGTTTAACTGGATTAGATCTAGCTAGGTCAAACCAATATGAATTAATTCTGCTTGACTGTAATCTACCACGATTAAGTGGCTTTGAGATTGTTAAACGACTAAGAGAAGATAAAAACTTCACCCCCATAATTATCTTAACTGTTTTAGGAGAATTAAATAATAAAATAGAGTTATTTAATTTAGGGGTTGATGATTATCTAACAAAGCCTTTTGCTTTTTCCGAGCTAATTGCGCGCATTAAAGCTTTATTACGTCGTCCCCTTAATTTTCGGGGCAAAGTCTTAAAAGTCGGCAATCTAGAACTTGATCCTGATAAATTCCTAGTTACTAAGAATAATGTTCGCATCCATCTACCCTCGCGCGAATTTTCTCTTCTAGAATATTTAATGGCTAATAAGGGAAAGTTTATGTCCCGACAAAAAATTATGGAAGAAGTGTGGGATAAAGATATTGATCCTTTTTCTAACACTATTGAAGTCCATATTATGAATATTCGCCGAAAATTAGAAACAAAGGATGAACATTATATTTTTACCGCTAGCAATCGTGGCTATAAAGTTGACTTAGAAAAATAAAAGGTTATGAAAAAAATATTATTTCTTTTCAATTACTTAAAAAATATTTTTAAAAAATTAATTCCGCCTAAGCCAAGTGATGAAGAGAAAAATAGAAAAAAATCAGTACTAAAAATTATCTTAATTTTTTTCATTTTTAGTTTTCTAATAATCAGCCTCATTAGGTTCACTAATTATGCTTCTTATTTCAATAAATACAGTTCACCTCCTTTAATCGCCATAACTATAGCGATTATTTTTTTATTATTGCTATTTTTAAATAAACATAATTATTTAAAACTATCTTCAATTTTCCTCATTCTCGCTCTTTCCTTGCCCATGTTTTATTCTTTTTTAGTTTTTGGCCCAAATACTCCAGTCGCTATTTTATTAGCTGTGTTAATAGTAGTTATCTCTGGTACACTTTTAAGCGCTCCTTTCGCTTTATTAAACACGGCAATCATTTCTATTTTTTTAATAGCTATGACTAATTGCCAAGCTAAAAATATTTTAGCCATTAAAGATTGTTGGTGCTATAAACCAATACAAATTAGCGATCTTTTTTTCTGCTTCGCTCTTTTAATAATTATTACTGGCATCATTTGGCTATTTTGCCGAGAAACAAGTACTTCCCTAAAACGAGCTCAACTCAGTGAAACTTTATTACGAAAAGAACGTGATTTATTAGAAATAAAAATAGAAAAAAGAATAAAGGAATTAAAAGAAATGGAAATGGAAAAAATTAATACCCTTTATCGCTTAGCTGAATTTGGACGCTTATCCTCTGGTATATTTCATGACTTAATTAATCCTTTAACCGCAATCTCTCTAAATTTAAAACAAGTAAAGGCGGACACTAATATCAAAATATTAAAAGCTAAAACATTTCTTAATCAAGCGTTAGTAGCAACTGGTTGGATGGAAAAATTAATTGCTAATATTAAAAATCAAATAAATCAAGAAAATACTATTAGGCCCTTCTCTCTTAATGAAAAAATTAATCAAGCTATTCAGCTACTTTCTTATAAAGCTAGAAAAACACAAACCACCCTCAATTTTTATGCTTCACGAAAAATAAAACTAAAAGGTAGCTTCATAAAATTTAGTCAAATAATTACCAACCTTTTAGCTAACGCTATTGAAGCCTGTGAAAATACTCTCACTAAAGAAGTAAATATTAATATGACTGATTCAGCTAGGGAGGTAAAAATAATCATTAAAGATAGTGGAGTGGGCATTGCGCCAGAAAATATTAATAAAATATTTAAGCCATTTTTTAGCACAAAAAAACTAGACAATCGTGGATTAGGAATTGGTTTAGCTTCAACTAAAAGAATAATTGAAAAAGATTTTCATGGCCAAATATCTGTCACTAGCGTTTTAAATCAAGGGGCAATTTTTACTATCAAGCTCCCTAAATCAAATTTTGAATCTTTATAAATTATATTAAAAAGAAAAAAAGAAAAAACCTCTTGAATTTATTCAAGAGGTTTTAGTTTAGTCTTTAACTAAACGGATAGAGATGCCAATAAAATTTTTACTAGCGTGATCATTCATTAAATATGGAATATTATAACTTGTATAAACTATACGAGTTACCCCTGGCCTTAATTCATCAGCTGACCACCAGGCTCCATCAGTAGTTAGATCAACAAACTTAACAGGATCACCAGCAATAGTATTACATCTTTCTCCCCCCGGCAAAGCCGTAAAACCAGAAGCATTGGTTGCTCCGAGATTGGGCTCCTTCCAATGAGCTGTGCCGGCTTCACGAAAGACATAGCCACTGACCTGGTTTTCTTTGTCTAAATAACA
>JGI24711J26586_10000293_pt1 | contig 38304 bp, 37 predicted proteins | sample BioPla3DNA1_FD_26586 | JGI IMG/M metagenome (IMG submission 26586)
GGCTATAGGAAAGGATATCCTTACAGTTCAGGGAGAATATTCTGCAAATATGATAAAAAAGGCTATAAAAGGTGAGGATGTATACATAGCTGAGGCGGCTGAAATACCAAATCGTCCTCCTATTCTATGTCCAGGATGTCCCCATAGAAGTGTATTTTCTGTGTTAAAGAAGCTAAAGATTAGGGCTGCAGGAGATATAGGCTGTTATACTTTAGGAGCAGTGGCACCATTAAGTGTAGTAGACACAACTATATGTATGGGAGCAAGTATCTCATCGCTTCATGGAATGGAGAAGGCCAAGGGTAAGGAATATATTAAGGATTGGGTAGCCGTAATTGGAGACTCAACATTTTTGCATACTGGCCTTAATTCACTTATGAACATGGTATATAATAAGAGTACAGGAACGGTTGTGATACTTGATAATTCCACAACAGGAATGACAGGTCATCAGGACCATGCGGCTACTGGATTAACTCTTAAGGGTGAAGCCACATATAGTATAGATTTAGAGGAGCTTTGTAAGGCTCTTGGTGTATCTAATGTTCATACAATTAATGCCTTTGATACCAAAAAACTTGAAAAGACTATAAAGGAATCAGTAGGATTAGATGAGATTGTGGTTATAATTGCTCAGGCTCCTTGTGCTTTGCTTGATAAGTCACCTGTAACTAAGCAATATACTATAGACCAAGATAAGTGTAAGAGGTGCGGTATGTGCATGAAGCCTGGATGTCCTGCTATAACTAAAAAGGAAGATGGCAGTATCGAAATTAATGATACTATGTGTAATGGCTGTGGCCTTTGTGTGGAGTTTTGTAAGTTTGACGCAATTAAAAGTGTGAAATTAAAATAGGAGGAAACCATGGATACAAAAAACATAATGATTGTTGGTGTAGGCGGGCAGGGAACATTGCTAACCAGTAGAATTCTTGGTGGCCTCACAATTCAAGCAGGATATGATGTTAAGCTTTCAGAAGTGCATGGTATGGCACAACGTGGAGGAAGCGTTGTAACATTTGTAAGATATGGAAAGAAGGTAAATGAGCCTATAGTAGAGGAAGGCCAGGCTGATGTTTTGATTGCATTTGAAAAGCTAGAGGCCTTAAGATATGTCCATTTTCTTAAAAAGGATGGGGCTATAGTAGTTAACGACCAGAGGATAGACCCTATGCCAGTTGTAATTGGTGCGGAAAAATACCCAGAAAACATTATAGAAGACCTGGCTAAGGACCACAGGGTATTTAGGGTTGATGCAATAGATGAGGCAAAAAAGCTGGGTAACAGTAGGGTGTTTAATGTAATAGTGCTAGGACTTGCAGCACAGCATATGGATTTTACAAAGGAAGAGTGGCTATCCGTTATAGAAAAGACTGTGCCTGCAAAGACGGTGGAAATCAATAAGAAGGCATTTGAGATTGGATATAACCTTTAGTTCTTAGGAAGATGAACCCTATCAACCNGNAAGAAGAATTAGAGTATAAGGAAATGGAGGGGTATTTAATGATCCAACAGCTATCAATATTTGTGCAGAATGAAGTCGGTAGTGTAGCAAAAGTAACAGCTATATTAAAAAGTAACAATATCAATTTAAGGGCAATTGCTTCCTTTGACACACCGGAGTTTGCCATATTAAGGATTGTAGTAGACCAACCTGAAAGGGCTAAAGCCGTATTAACTGAGGGTGGTTTTGCAGTTACAGTATCTGAGGCGATTGCAGTGGAGCTAGAGGATAAGCCCGGAGTTCTTCATGATTTACTACAGGTTATAGCTGACGCAGGTTTTGGTGTAAACTATATTTATTCTATTGTAATCCGTAGTGGTAAGGTGCCTTTGATAATATTAAATACTGATAATTTAGAAGGAAGTAAATCAGTATTAAAAGAAAAGGGATACTCGGTTGCTGAACAGGAGGATGTAGTATTATGATCTGGAATGAAGCCAAGGAATGCATGAGCAGAGATGAAATACTGAATATGCAGGGTGTTAGGCTGAAAAAAACTGTGAAACGGGTTTATCATAATGTAGAGTTCTACCGTAAGAAAATGCAGCAGATGGGCCTGGAGCCAGGAGATATTAGGGGAATAGAAGATCTTAATAAGTTACCCTTTACTACAAAAGAGGACCTTAGGGAGAATTATCCCTTTGGATTATTTGCAGTTCCCCAATCTGAAGTTGTTAGAGTTCATGCATCTTCGGGAACCACAGGAAAGGCTACAGTGGTAGGATATACTAGGAAGGATATTGATATCTGGCAGGAGTGTGTAACTAGAGTGCTAGCAATGTCCGGAATTGGGGCCAATGATAAGATACAGGTTGCATACGGATATGGACTTTTTACTGGTGGACTAGGATTACATTATGGTGCAGAGAATTTAGGTGCAACAGTAATTCCTATGTCAGTGGGAAATACCAAGAGATTAATTACCATGATGGAAGATTTTGAGGCAACAGCTATTGCATGTACTCCTTCGTATTTACTCCATATAGCAGAAACTCTGGAAGAGATGGGTAAAGTAGATAAAATTAAGCTAAAGGCTGCTATTTGTGGGGCTGAACCATGGACAGAGAATATGCGAAGAGAAATTGAAGCAAAGCTTAATCTAAAAGCATATGATATCTATGGACTTAGCGAAATACTTGGACCTGGCGTGGCAGCCGACTGTGATGCCCATAATGGCTTACATGTATATGAGGATCACTTTGTACCAGAGGTAATTAATCCTGATACACTAGAGACCTGTAAAGAGGGTGAGGTTGGCGAGCTAGTATTTACTACTATTACAAAGGAGGCCTTGCCACTATTTCGCTACAGAACAAAGGATCTTACAAGTATCTCTTATGATCCCTGTGAATGTGGTAGAACAATCGCTAGAATCTCAAGATTTAAAGGACGTTCAGACGATATGCTTATTATACGAGGCGTTAATGTATTTCCTTCTCAGGTTGAAGCGGCCTTACTTGAAATGGGCGAGACTAGTCCCCATTATATACTTATTGTAGATAGGGTTAATAATCTTGACATATTAGAGATACAGGTTGAGGTTGCAGAACACTTTTTCTCCGATGAGATTAGAAAGCTTGAAGGTCTGACTAAGAAGATATCTCACGTACTTCAGACAGCACTTGGTCTTGCTGTTAAGGTTACCCTAGTTGAACCAAAGACCATAGCAAGAAGCGAAGGGAAGGCCAAGAGGGTAATTGATAAGAGAAAGCTCCTATAAGGAAGTTACTTGGCTTTACAGTAAACTGTTGAATCAATAAGGAGGGGTACTATGCAAATTAAGCAGCTATCTGTATTTATTGAAAATAAGGAAGGTAGACTAGAGGGTGTTACTCAGGTACTAACTGACCACAATATTAACATTGCATCCTTTAGCTTAGCAGATTCCGCTGAATACGGTGTACTTAGAATGATTGTATCAGACCCAGAGATGGGAAGGCAGGCCTTAAAGGAAAAAGGCTTTTCGGCAAGTTTGACAGACGTTATAGCAGTTAAGATAGCACAAAAACCCGGAACCTTACACCAGGTACTAAGACTACTATTTGAAGCTGGATTTAGTGTTGAATATATGTATACCCTTGCTACTGCTGGAACAGATACATCAATAATTATGAAAATATCGGATATAAATGGGGCGATTGATGTTCTAAAAAAGAATTGCTATGGGGTATGTACAGCAAAAGAGGCCTACGAAATAAATAATATTATTAACAAATAGTGTTTGACACTGCTACAAAAGAGTGCTATGATAATTGTGTTGCTATGTAATTAGCAAGCAAATATATTAATTTTTTGGAGGAATTTATACATGAACAAAGGTACAGTAAAGTGGTTCAACAATCAAAAAGGATTTGGTTTTATNTCTGATGAGCAAGGAAATGATGTTTTTGTTCACTACTCAGGTCTTAACATGGAAGGTTTCAAGTCCTTAGAAGAAGGTCAAGAAGTTGAGTTTGAAGTAGTACAGGGAGCAAAGGGTCCTCAGGCAACTAACGTAACAAGAGTATAATCAAGATTGGGTTTACAATGTACCTTTTTCTAATCTATATATAGGTTTAAAAAATTGGATATATTGTTATAACGAATTTGATTAAGAAAAACCTTAAGGAGTTATCCTTAAGGTTTTTTTATGAGCGTATATTTATGTCTCCTTTAAAATGCTTTTGTCTATCCAGTTAAAGAGCTGATATAATGGTTTAAATAAGACTAAGGCAATAAAATAGTTGCCTATACAGTGTGCGACATCAAAGGGAATTCCGCTAACAATGCTAGCCAAGGTTGCAATAGGTCCATCAATAAATAGAAATGGAATTGAGCAGAGACTACCAAAGGCTAGGCCGAAGGAACCAGATAAAACAGCCCAAAAAAGCGGAGACTGCTTATGTTTAAAGACCATTGTTATTAACATTAGGATAGTCCAGACATAAAGGTAACATATCCACCAAGTTGTAAAGCCGTAGATAAAGCCCTGCACAAGGGCAAAAATATATATGATATATAGGGTTTTCCAACCAAAGATTATGGTGCTTAGGATAATGAGAATGGATACAAGCTCTATATTTGGTAGGGAAGATAGGGCTACCTGCAAGGTAATAAGTAGGGCCGACATCATTCCAACTACAACAATATCCTTTGTTGAAATAGAAGTTTTCATATTAATCAATACCTCTCATAAGGGTTAGTTCATATTGATCCTTATCCTGAATGTTAATCATACTAACTCCATATTCTATATATTCTCCGTTTTTAGTGATAGACCACCATTCACTTTTTTTATCATCAACCTTTATGCCATCGACCTCAGTTATAAAGTAACCATATTGACTCTCCTCACCATTTATTAGTTTCTGTTCATCAAGGGCCTGTCGAAGTGTAATTGCATCTGTTGAAAATTTGAACTCTTTATCTTCTTCGTCAGGAATTACAACTAGGATTGTAATTTCTTTATCTCCTTTAGTGGCAGGATTTGTCCTATTAAAAAACAAAAATAGTAATAGGACAGATACTCCAAATAGCCCTAGTGTTGTTAAAAATACCTTTACAAAATATTTTACCTCTTTACTCATATGAATTGCTCCTTTCTATTATTAAAAAAGCCTTTCCAACTAATAGGAAAGGTCAATAAAGAAAGCTTCTTTATTGTACCCTTGTCCATGACTCGTGGAATTGCTGGTACAGGTTTTAAGCAGGTATTCTGACTTATGGATCATAGCCATTTCTCTAGCCTTCCCAGACCTAATATGATAGACAGAAAATGTAGCATTCATCACATCTTATCCAGTGGCATATGTAAGCAAATCTTACTTAGAGAAGGCTCCCCATTTACAGCGGCGAGACCGTACAGGAATTGCACCTGTTTCCCTATTAAATTCGGAGTCAAAAGCAATGTTTCATACCTTGCACTTGTTTATAGAATCCTAAAACAATTTGAAAACTGCCTTTAGCACCGAAATACTTAAGACCCTTGAATCATCTAATCCTTTATGGTCAATGGCATTACATTAGGTTTTTGGTGTGCCTTAAGAAATTTGTATTGTCATTGTCATTGCCATAAAAATTATCAAATTATGTTTTTAAAGTATACATTAAGAGTAAAGCCTTGTCAATCTAGAGATTTATAAATAAAGATAGAGTTTGGCTTGCGTTTGGCTTACAGGACAGATTTTGGTTTTTTAGCTGTATCTGTTAGACTATATTGGATTGATGTTGTATAATTAGCTTATTAGAAATTTTAAATACTATTAAGTTTTATTGAATAGTATTTAAAAATAATATCAATTTGAAATTCATGATGGACAAATATGAGAGTAATTAAATAAATTATTAAAGGAGACGAGAAATGAAAATAATACAAAAATCATTTGGCCAGACTAAAGCTGGGGAGGCCGCCAATTTGTATACAATTGTCAACAATAATGGTATGAAGGTGACATTTACAGACTTTGGAGCAAATATTGTAAGTATAGTAGTTCCTGATAAGGATGGAAATTTTGCTGATATAGCTTTGGGTTATGAAAATCTGCTTGGTTATGAAATAAACTCGCCAGGATTTGGGTCCCTAATAGGAAGAAATGCAAACCGTATAGGAGGGGCTAAATTTGAACTAAATGGTAAGGTGTATAAATTAGATAAGAATGATGGAGAGAATAATCTTCATGGTGGTGACCCTGCTTATAATAAGTTAATGTATGAAACAGAAATATTTGAGGATGAGGACATGATAAGCATTGAATTCTCAAGACTTAGTCCTGATATGGAACAGGGATTTCCAGGAAACCTAGATCTTACAGTAACCTATAGCCTTACAGAAAACAATGAACTTCTTATTGAATATCACGCTGTATCTGATAAGGATACGGTTGTTAATTTAACTAATCATTCTTATTTTAATCTATCTGGCCACAACAGTGGTAGTATATTGGATCATAAGGTATGGATTAAAGCTGATAGCTTTACTCCTACAGGGGATGACCTAATTCCTACTGGTGAACTTAGGGATGTAGGGGGAACTCCAATGGATTTTCGTAGCCTTAAGAGAATTGGAGATAGTATAAATGATAACTATGAGCCACTTCGTCAAGCTGGAGGTTACGACCACAACTATGTTCTTAATATTAGTCAGAATGAGGTGGAGAAGGTGGCAGAGCTAGTGGATGAGGCTAGCGGAAGGGTTATGGAGGTATTTACTGATAAGCCAGGGCTACAATTATACACCAGTAATATGTTAGGGCCTGTAGAGAATGGCAAGGATGCGGCAGTCTATGGCAAACATACCGGAGTATGTTTTGAGACCCAGTATTTTCCTAATGCCTGCAATATAGAATCATTTCCTAGCAGTCTACTTAAGGCGGGACAGGAATATGAATTTGTAACAATTTATAAATTCAATGTAAAGAATTAAGAATCGATAAAAATTTTAATATGAATTAAATAAAATGACCCCAAGCTAGATAGTAATCTTGCTTGGGGTAAATTTACCTTATAGGTTTGAATTATTTTGTTCCGTAAATACGATCGCCTGCATCTCCAAGACCTGGTAGAATATAGCCTTTTTCATTTAGTCTTTCATCTAGAATTCCTATATAGATATCTACATCTGGGTGGGCCTTTTTTAATCGTTCTACCCCTTCTGGAGCGGCAATTAGGCATAAAAAGCGGACCTTTTTAATACCACGTTTCTTTAGCATGTCTATAGCTACGACTGCCGATCCACCTGTTGCAAGCATTGGATCTAATACGAATATTTCGCGATCAGCTGCATCAGAGGGAAGCTTACAAAAGTATTCGACCGGTTCTAGAGTTTCTTCATTTCTATATAAACCAAGATGACCTACCTTAGCATTAGGTATTAGGTTAAGTATACCGTCAGCCATATGAAGGCCAGCCCTAAGAATTGGAACAATACAAAGTTTTTTACCTGCAATCTCCTTAGCAATGGTTTTTGTTAGAGGAGTTTCAACCTCAATATCTTTTAGGGGAAGGTTTCTTGTTGCCTCATAACTTATTAGCATTGCAACTTCAGTTACCAAATCCCTAAACTCTTTTGTCGAGGTGTCCTTTCGTCTCATAATACCAAGTTTATGATGAATTAGTGGGTGATCCATTATTATTACGTTTGCCATGTTTTTACCTCCTGGATATAGATTAAGTGCAGAATATAGAATAGTGATAAGATTTCCTAAATTTTATTATAACAAAAAATATGACTATATAAAAGGTTTATTTTATATATTATTAGCTTAACCTAGTTGCAAGCTAAAGTATCATATGAAAAATGAATAAAGCCTAATGTATTATGTAGGTTTTAAGTAAAAAAGGACAAGAAAAATGCTCTATATTCATAGAGCAATTTATCTTTAAAAGAGGAGAAGCCCGGTAGAGGGGGGAGGGTAACTGCCGGGCTTGTTTTATGAAAAAAATTATCTTGTAAACAAAATTAATTAAAAACAAGCTTTTCTAACTGACTCTTTCTTATTTAACTTGTAAGTATATTATATTCATTAAATATGTTGATTGTATGGATAGATTGTGAACAATTTGTTAATAAGCAAACTGGCAATTAATTTCCAAATCATTAAGAGGAATAAAATAAAAATATATCATGATAAAAGTCACATTATATAAAATTGTGGCTTTTAAAATGCTTATATCATATTATATAATAAGAAAGATGTAGGATTTAGTTGTCGAAATTGGTATAATTCAATTATAAGGAAGCAGTTACATCAATTGCAGAGTTTTATTTTGTGTCCTAAGTGAATAATAGTAGTAACATATATTAAGAAAAATTTATTGCGATAAACCTATAAGGAGCAGTGATTTATATGGCAAATGTATTTAAAAAATTAATCAGAAAGGAACTAGGAGATACAGACTATCTCCGCTATTCCTCTTTCATAAAAAAGAATATTGATAATAGAATGAATGAAAGTCAAACTATTTTTAATGATATGTATGAAAAACTAAAGCATTGTGACATTAAGTCTATTTCTAAAATGCATAATAGACTTAATGAAACAATGCTGTTAGCCTTCCGTATTAGTAAAAACTTTTTATTTGCTTTTTTGTTTTATATTATGGCTACTATATATTTGATATTGCAGGCCATGGATGTTCAATTTACTGTAGTATCACTTATTCTTGTTAACATATGTTTTATCTATAAAACATATGAGTTTATATCTAACAAGTTTTGTTATATTGATGCCCAGATTGTTCTAGTATATAAGGCTGTTCTTGACCGGATTATACTAAATGAACGAAATGGACTGAATGAAAAATAGGATTGCTTTTATCCTTGAAAGTCTATGACATCAAGCCACTTATTGAGGAATTTCTTTTCCTCTTCAGTCTTAGCCTTAAGTAATTGTTGAGCTGCAACAATTGGTAGCCACTTTTGAACATATTGAATGGCAGTATCACTTTTCTTACAGAAAAGCTTAATGTACTTGTCAGCTAGGTCTGGGTAATAGAGAACCATTTTTAAGTATGTTGTGGCTACATCTCCACTGGCATTACCCTGGGTGGCATGGGACCAATCTATGATATATGCTCCAGAATCATTTATTATGATATTGGAAGGAAGAAAATCACCATGACAAAGTTTTGTATGCTTTGGCATACTATCTAATCTCATTAAAAGCTCATACTTGCTTGTTGCATCTAAGTCCTCTACACTTTGAATCTGTCTAACTAACTTGTCTTTTAACTTGTTAAGCAAGGGTGCAGTCTTGGTATGCATGTGGATTTGTATATCAACAAACATTTCTAATAATTCGTCGGATCTTTCTGCTTGCTCTTTAAACATCTTATCAAGAGTTATGCCAGGTATATAATCCATTGTGATGCTCCAGCAACCATCTATATTACCAACAGCCAGTATCCTTGGAATATTTAGTCCGGTTTCTTCTGTTCTGGACTGGTTTAATGCTTCATTTAAAATTAAAGATTTTGGATGACCCTTTTCAAATATTTTAATAACGGTATCTCCCTGGCGATAGATGGTCTTATTGCTACGAGTTGCTAATATATTTTCCGGCTTCATATTGATATCCCCTTTCAAATCTTACCTAGTATTGTATAGTTGCAATATAGTTCAAATTCATCTGCCAAATCAAGTTATGTTTTATATTAGACACAACTTGATTTTTATGCAGATTAATTATCAAGGCAAACTTTAATTATATTATATCAGATTAATTTTATTTACGCTCCATAATAAGCTCTGAGATACATTTCTTTTAACTCGCTCATTAAAGGATATCTAGGGTTAGCTCCTGTGCATTGATCATCGAAAGCCTGCTCAACCATTTCATCTAATGATTCTAGGAAAGCCTTTTCTTCAATGCCGTATTCCTTTATGGTTTTTTTAATTCCAATCTTATCCTTTAGATCATCAATTGCATCCAAAAGTTTATTGAAGGTATCCATATCATCCTTACCTGTAATGCCTATAAAGTTAGCAACTTCAACATAACGTTCTAGGATATCAGGGTATTCATATTGAGAGAAAGCACCCATCTTGGTAGGACGCTCGGATATATTAAATTTCATAACCTCATTAATTAATAATGAGTTGGCTATGCCATGAGGCAAATTGTGAAAAGCCCCTAATTTGTGTGCCATTGAGTGACAGATGCCTAGGAAGGCATTTGCAAAGGCCATACCAGCTATTGTCGAAGCGTTGGCCATTTTCTCNCTAGCCTNTACATTGGAACCATCCTCGTATGCAATAGGTAGGAATTTGAAGATGCTCTTTAGGGCTTTTAGTGCTAGNCCGTCCGTGTAATCGGTTGCTAACATGGAAGCATAGGCTTCTAGAGCATGGGTCATAGCGTCTATACCTGAAGCACTGGTTAAGCCTTTTGGTTGCGTCATCATATTATCGGTATCAATAATTGCCATGTTAGGTAGTAGCTCATAATCTGCCAAAGGATATTTCACACCAGTTTTTTCATCGGTAATAACTGCAAATGGTGTTACCTCAGAACCAGTTCCGGAGGTTGTTGGTATAGCAACAAAGTAAGCCTTTTCACCCATTTTAGGGAATGTGTATACTCTCTTTCTGATATCCATAAAGGTCATGGCCATGTCTTCAAAATTAACATCAGGATGCTCATACATAAGCCACATGATTTTAGCTGCGTCCATTGGTGAACCGCCACCGAAGGCGATTATTACATCTGGTTCAAAGGAAGCCATAACTTTTGCCCCTTCCTTGGCAGCTGCAAGAGTGGGATCTGGCTCTACTTCGTAAAAGCAGGTATGAGTAATACCGATTGAGTCTAAACGATCGGTTATTGACTTAACGAATCCATTTTTATATAGGAAGCCGTCAGTTACGATAAAAGCTTTTTTCTTGTTCATGACAGAGCTTAGCTCGTCAAGAGCTACAGGCATACTTCCCTTTTTAAAATATATCTTTTCTGGTGCTCTAAACCAAAGCATATTTTCTCTCCTTTCGGCAACTGTTTTGATATTGAGAAGGTGCTTTACACCAACATTATCGGATACAGAGTTGCCTCCCCAAGAACCACAGCCTAAGGTTAGGGATGGTGCTAGCTTGAAGTTAAATAGGTCGCCGATACCACCATGGGCAGCTGGGCTGTTAATTAAGATTCGGCAGGTTTTCATAGCTTCGGAATATACAGCTATTTTCTCTTCTTCATTAGGATTAATATATAAAGAAGCTGTATGTCCATAGCCACCGTCAGCAACTAGCTGTTCCGATTTTTGAATAGCCTCTTCAAAGGTCTTTGCCTTATATAGGGCTAGAATTGGAGAAAGCTTTTCATGGGCAAATTCTTCAGAGATGTCCACGCTTTCAACCTCACCGATTAATACCTTTGTATTTTCAGGAACTTCAACACCTGCAAGCTTTGCTATGGTATAGGCAGACTGTCCTACAATCTTTGCATTGAGAGAACCGTTGATAAGAATGGTTTTTCTTAGCTTATCGGTTTCCTCGGCATTTAATACATAAGATCCTCGATAAACAAATTCTTCTTTTACTTCATTATATATACTATCTAAAACGGTTACTGATTGCTCTGAAGCACATATCATACCGTTATCAAAGGTTTTTGATAAAATAATAGAGTTGACTGCTTGCTTAACATCTGCAGAGTCATCAATTATAACTGGTGTATTACCAGCACCTACTCCTATGGCAGGTTTTCCAGAGGAATATGCGGATTTTACCATGCCTGGTCCGCCAGTTGCTAATATAGTATCACAGTTTTTCATAACCTCATTGGTCAATTCTAAGGAAGGAACATCAATCCATCCTATAATCCCTTTTGGTGCACCAGCTGCTACAGCAGCATCAAGTACAAGCTTAGCGGCAGCAATAGTACATTTTTTTGCCCTAGGGTGTGGGGATATTATAATAGCATTTCTTGTCTTTAGAGATATTAGAGCCTTGAAGATTGCTGTAGAGGTAGGGTTAGTCGTAGGAATAACCGCCGCTATCAGGCCGATAGGGTTAGCAATCTTTTTAATTCCATAGGCTGTGTCTTCTTCAATAACACCACAGGTTTTGGTATTCTTGTATGCATTGTATATATATTCTGAAGCATAATGGTTCTTTATCACCTTATCTTCGACAATACCCATACCTGTTTCTTCTACGGCCATTTTAGCCAGAGAAATTCTCTGCTTGTTAGCAGCTATAGAAGCGGCTAAAAAGATTTTATCTACTTGTTCTTGTGTGTAGGTTGAAAAAATTCTCTGTGCTTCCTTCATTTCGTTCATTTTATTTAGAAGTGCATCAACATTATCTATTACAGTTGATTTAGTACTTACCATGCTATTAGTTTTGGCGTCTTTTTTAGCCATATGATATCCTCCTTTTGGTTACAAAATCACATTGTTAATTATTTAACAATTCAAATTATAAAGCATTGTTTTATTTTTGTCAATTAATAAAAACTAACAACAATGTTTGGTAAAATCTTATTTTGACAGTAAAAATACACACTATATTTAAAAGTAGACTAGATATAAGTGATTATAATTGATGGATTGTAGTAAGATTTAGAGCTTTAGTATGATTTTATTATTGTATAGACTAAATGTTTGTATATTTTGACAAGTAGATAGATAATTTGATTTATATATGATATTTTGATTGTATTGATCCTTAGTTCAAAGATGGAGTGATATAGGCTGANGGATTGTAAATTTACTGGAAATTTATTTTTGCTTTGACAATGATTAGGCATAAGTAGACCTACTGTGATTATATTTATAGTCACAGTAGGCGTTTATGGTAATGCTAGAGTATATAATTAATTATCCCAAGCAAATCTGACATATTGAACTTTTCTATCAGGGATTATAGAGAAAGCCTTTTCATAGTTGTCGCGATCAGCATCATCAGGAGCAATAACATATATGTGAAAAGTATAAGAATCATCTAGCTTAAGTGCAGGGGCTTTGCTAGTGTTAAAATAAACAACTCCAGTCTCTTCAACATCGTTAAAATATGAAAATATCTTGCAGTCTATATTAGTAACTGTATCAGGAATAACTAAACTCATTGAAACGTCGAAATTAATAAAGTTAATATCATTAAGGTCTTTTATGCCTGATGGAAGTGATATGGTATCAGAATTGGAATCAAGTATAATCATAAGAATATCCGAACTTCCTTTTCGATACACAATATTACCTATTTGCTCAAAATATGGATTATCTTCATTAATGCTAATGCTGACACCAGAAGGTGATTCAAGGTCTCTACAGAAAAAAGCTTCTCTACCAATTGCACTTACAGTAGCAGGAATCCTAACCTCAGATATGCCTGTATGATAGAAGGCCCTTTCCCCGATGGAAGCAAGATTATTTGGCAATTGAATGCTTTTTAAGTTGTCGTTGTAGTAAAATGCCCTATCTCCAATAGTTATCAAGCTTTTAGGTAAGCTTACTTGACTTATCTTAGATCTTCCAGCAAAGGCCCAGTCGCCTATTGACTGAATACCTTCTAGCAATGTAACTTTTTTTAGCTTTGTGCAATTGTAAAATGCATAATCTGGTATAACCTTCATGTTTTCAGAACTAGTTATCTCGGTAATATTAGAATAAGCAAAGGCGTATGGCATTATAGTAGTCACCTCAGAAGGTATGGTAAATGGTCCTGACACATCAAAGGCTCTTATTATCTGTGTGCCATCTATAGTGTAGAGTACACCGTCATCTATCTTAAAGTGTTTATTATCCTTGTCTATATCAAGCTTCATTTTATTGAAAGCCCCTTCACCTATATAACTAACATTTTTAGGTATGGTAAGGGTGCCGACTGAACTATCAAAGGCATAATTACCGATATATGTAGTACCCTCTGGTAACTTAAGTCCTTCTGATGATGATGCTAGTGCATAATCTCCAATAATTAATTCATCTGCATTTATATTGATAGACTTCACGAACAATGTGTTGGATAAGGCCCTTTCTTCTAAAATTACTTTATTAGCCTTTATTTCTACATTACAATCATTTGAAATCGAGGATATATCGTGTAAAGCGTATTTGCCTATAACAATATCATCGCCATAAAGTGTAAAAATTTTTAGATTCTGCATGCTACAGAAGGAATAATCCGAAATTTTTTTAATTGATTTTGGAATAGTAACACTAGTGAAATTATTATCTGTAAATGCTCCTGTGTAAAATGTAGAATATGAACTTTCATCAGCATCAAAAACTTCTTCCATCTCATAAGGACCACCGACTTCAGTGACAATATAGGTGACATTATTATAAGTAACTTGGGAGGGAACTATAAAATCACCACCTTGCTGGCTTGTACTAATTAATGCCACAGATTTATTTGAAGATGATATCACTTTATACTTATGATTCTCTACTTCAAATGATATACCTTCTGCCAGGACATTGTCATTATGATTATCTGTTGGCTTATTGTTTTCTTGATTATCATTGTTTTTTGATATATTGTCTTCGTTATGATTATCATTTGAACTATGATTATCGGCCTTGCTGTTTTCATGATTAATGCCACTATCTGATGGCTGTAATTTTGTCTCTGTATTAGAACCAGCTTGTTCAGAAGGTTCATCACTAGGGTTTGGTTCTTCTCTATTTATAGATATGATGATTATTAAGCTTATGATTATTAATGCCAACAAAGATGATGCAATTAATATTATCTTCTTTAAGTCTTTGCTCATAAAACATCTCCTTTTCTGGTCATAAATTATATGTAAACTCCTATATATTTGCTCTATATATTTTTTTAGGTATTTATTTTATTACTTAGGCCTAATTACTTAATAGGAAATTATAACAAGGTTATAAGCTCTTTTTTGCTTAGCCTAGATTGTCTGTATGCATAGAATTATATTACTAAAATGTGTCATTAGATTGGCGATAATTCCTTAATAAACCTATAAGAAATTTTATGTTATAGGTTGGTGATTCTATAAGAGTCTTAAGCTATCCGCTCTGATGTTAAAAGTCGGAGTTGCCCATCAATATAACAAATATTAATGGTATGAATGGGTAGGCGGTATAAGAGGGACTTAGCTAGGTATTTTAGGCTTGCCTCTGTCGCATATTTGAATAATTTATTCAATATATTATAGTAACATAAAGTAAAATGGTGAAGCCGTGAATAATCAAAATGAAAACAATCAAAATGAAAACAATCAAAATGAGAATAATACAATATCGGATATTACCTTGTTTGTTAAAATCGGTATTATTGTACTAACAGTTTTAGTTGTAGTAGGTTTAGGGATAAGATACTTACCCGATGCTATAACAGTTTCAAATATCAGTAGAAAGAGGGACCTTCCTATATATAGTGTGGAAACTGATGAGAAGAAGGTGGCACTTAGCTTCGATGCAGCTTGGGGGAATGATGATACTCAAACTATTCTAGACATCCTGGCAAAGCATGATGTAAAAGCAACCTTTTTTATGACTGGCGAATGGATGGGTAAATATCCTGAAGATGTTAAAAAGTTTGTGGCAGCAGGGCACGATGTGGGAAATCACAGTGAAAATCATAAGCAAATGTCAAGATTATCTAAGGACCAGTGTAAGGATGAGATTATGAAGGCTCACAAACGAATAAAGGAGCTAACTGGAATTGAGATGGAATTATTCCGTCCTCCTTATGGCGATTACAATAATATGGTAGTAGGGACTGCAAGAGAATGTGGATATTATACGGTACAGTGGGATGTGGATTCCCTAGACTGGAAGGACTATGGGGCAGATAGTATTATTCAAAAATGCACCGAACATAAGAATCTTGGCAAGGGCTCCATTATATTAATGCATAACGGCGCCAAGTATACACCAGAGGCATTGGAAAGAGTAATTACAGGACTTAAGGATAAAGGCTATGAATTAGTGCCTATATCACAGCTGATACATAGAGGGGAATATACAATTGATCATACGGGAAGGCAGCATGCGAAGTGATTTTTACAGTGACAATATTAGAAAATTTAAATCGGAATAATGATAATTGATAGAAATAGAAAAAATAAATATATTATCAATGTCAACTGGGGGATAATAAATGCTCCCAGTTTTTTATAAATAAATCGAATAATATATACCTGAATGGTCTGTTTGATGTCATATCTTGATGTACAATCTTGTAGAAATATGTAAAACAGGGTATTATGGTATTATAAATAATTATACTTGAAATTTTAGACAGCATGATAAGGATAGTGAACTATGATTATAATTGTAAATTCTGCCCTGGAAGAACGAATTGAACAATTTGCTAATCATAACAGCAAGTGGGATGATAAAGGGGTAACGTTTCTTGATACAAGTAAAAGGGACATAATAATTGTTTTTATGCAGAAAACCCCTTATAATAGTAAATATGAGTATAATTGATTATGTATAAATATAGGTTGGAGAAAATAATCCCAAGAAGGAGGCTCTAATTTAATGGATAAGCACAAAATAATTAGTCTACTAAAATCGTATTCAAAGAAAACCATTCACAAATCAGTTATGGAGAGCCTCTTTAATACAAAATCTGATGAAGAGCTATTCAACCTGATTTATAACAACCAGGAATTGCTTAAGCCCATTATAAGCTCGAGGACAAATGGCAACATAAGATATCCGATTTATATGAAATATAGAATTATATTACCTGAGGAGCAAGGGTATGATTATTCTGATGAGATAAGAAAGCTGCATCCGATGCTTCAATCAAATGGATGGCTTATATCACATCAGATAGAATATAAGAAATACTCTTCACTGCTTAATCAGATTAACACTTATTTATTCTCCAGCAAATCAAACGATGAACCCATCTCAAGAAAGGAACGTTCCTTTTCTATATTTGGTGAAGAAAAGATATTAGATGATGTAGGCGTGAAGTCGTTGCTATCACGACTGGATATAGATGGCCAGAAGCTAGCCTTCTATGATACACCAGAATACTGCTTAAACGACTTTATTCCAGAGCGAAAGGCCGTTATGACCCTATTGCTTTGCGAGAATAAGGATATATGGTTCAATGTTAGGCGGTTAATGTTTGAGGATAATAAGAGAAGCTTTTTTGGTACAGCAATTGATGGAGTAGTATTGGGGTCGGGAAATAGGGTTTGTGAGAAAAAATGTCTGTCCATATACACTGATTTTCTTAAAGCGCAGAAGGTAAGCTATCTGTATTGGGGAGATATTGATCGAGAAGGTCTAGACATATATCTTCGCTTAAGGAGAGATAATCCGGAATTGTTAATTGAGCTTTTCATGCCGGGCTATGAAATGATGCTATCACTTTCAAGAGCAACGGACTTACCAAATAGTACTGACCGTAGAGAACATAAGAATACATATGAGGACATATATTCATTATTTGACTTTGAAATGGCGAATTTGCTGAGAGAATATATAAATCAGAATAAAAGATTACCGCAAGAAATAATTTCCTATGCAATACTTAAGAGTAATTAAGGAGAGATAGCATGCAGCTTAAGAACGAGGTTGCCGAAGTACTTAATGGCTTTGAAAAGCGAATGAAGTTTATAAATATAGTTCGCACAATAACTGAGTATAAGTATGCGGACAATATCCGTGCTATTTTTGGTTCGGAGAGGGACAGGCTTACTAATATTATTCTTGCAGTTATGGTCTTTATCAAGGAAAGAACACTTGGTGAGGATCTTGATTGCACGCTTTCAGATGTGAAGCGTTTTCTGGAGGACATTTCGTATGTATTCTTTGATAATGATTTATATGATACTGAATTATTAGCAAAATATATTATAGTTGATGTCTTACAGCATGGCGGTGAAATATCAAGCTTTCAGACTTTTAACAGTCATACTATGTCCTTTGATATGCTTCCAGTCAGGTTAATTGATGAAGAGCATGGAAAATATACTTTGACTGATGATGCTTTTGATTTCTTATTTCGTATAAAGGATATTGATTCAACCCTCGATTATTCAGTTACTCGCTTTAAGATGCAGGAATATATGAAAAGGGATAATTACAGCGAAGCACTTCATCAAAGTCGGGAGCTTGTCAGCAGAATTCGTAACATCAAAACTGGAATGAATAATTTTATTTTAAGATGCCGAGAAAATATATCTAAAGTGTCAGTGGACGAGTATGAGTCCTTAGTAACGCGAATCCGTTCTCTTTTGGAGGATGAATACAAAGAACTTATTGAGATTCAGAAGAATGCCAATGAGCGTGCAGCTAAATTATCGGATGCAACGACTGCAGGTGTAACCTATGAGGAAGCAAAAAAGCATAGAAAAGCCCTGAGGGAGATTATTGAGAATATTGAGACCACAATTGATGAACAAAGATCACTGATTAATAAGAAGAGCAGCTTGTCAGAGCAATATGCTGATATCCTTAGAGAAAGCTATCGTGTGGTCAGCTTTGAGCGGCTGAACTTTTATAGTGATATCATGGTTCCCATAAGGAAAATGAATAATATGGGGGATATAGCAAAGTACCTATTGTTCCCACTTGCAAAGCCGGAGCTTGAGAGTCTGTTTAGCATGGAGAACTTCTACTCTGCTCAAAAATCATTTGACGATATTGAAGATGAGGAAAATCTGGATATTGAAAATACAGAGGAGAATTTAGAGAAAGAAAAAATAGCAAAGCGTAACCAGAGGTATAAGGATATTTGCTTGTCACTATTTTCATTTATAAAGGATAAAGAAAGCTTTTCTACAGGAGAATATATTGATTCACTTAGAATATCTGAGCTAAAAGAATTTTGTAGTGAACAAGCATTACCACAGTTCCTATTATCTATATATGAAATAGGAAGCATTGATATAGAGGATTGGAAGAGGTCAGAGAGTATTGAGATTCAGCCAATGGGGGAATTTGAGCTTTCCTGGTGCTTGCACCAGCTTCCGCAGGAGCTGTTAGATATAAAGAGAATTGAGATTCATAAGACGGAGGAGACATTGACATTAGAAATAAAAGAGGCTCATACATCTCGTAGAATAGATATGAGTATTTTAGAAGTGGAGGTTGTGAGATGAATCGTAGTTCAGCTGAAATATTTAAGAGGCTACTAAAAAAAGGATGGCTGGATAGAAGAGACGATGCTTTGATATGGAATGCACTTGACGAAGAGGAGGTTATTTCGGATATGGAAGTACTAAAATCGTCTTTTAGCTTTGACACACTTAGAGTGGGTGATCGCTTTTACATGATTCCAACACAGGATAATGATCTATTCTTAAAAAGCAATGTGGATTATCGAAAGGATATTAGAGCGGGAAGTGAAACAAGAATCCGTGATCTATATCTTTTAAATTATCTTGCAATTTATATAATCTACCTGTTCTTCAGAGGAGAAGGCAGTAATCCTCAATGCAGAGAATTTATTACTAGGGAAGAGCTAATATCACAGTTTACGGAGCACTGTCGGGAGACGGAGGGTGCTGAAACGGATGCTAGTGATGATTTCAGCGAGAGTTTTATAGCTCTTGCTCAGGATTGGCTTAGTAAGACAGAAGGAAGTCCCGATTCAACAAGAGTCACCACTGAAAAAAACGGGGTAGTAAATAAAATAATGCTTAAATTTAGAGTTGATGGCTTATTTGAGGAAATCGAAGGAAAGCTTCGACCAACCCGTAAGATGATTGATCTTATACCCTATTGGCTTCGTAAAGAGAGAGTTAAAGAAATAAATACATGGATAGAGGAGGTTGAAGCAGATGCCCCAGATCAGCAAGATTAGAATTACTAACTTCTCCTATAACGATGGAAAAAGATTAATTGCTGATGAGCTCTTTGATTTTGCCAACAAAGAAGATAAAACTGCATTAAACTCATTAATTAATCTTAAAAATGGTGGCGGAAAATCTGTACTAGTACAATTAATGCTACAACCAATCCATCCTAAGGCAAAAGTTGCCGGTAGAAAAATTGAAAGCTTCTTCACGAAGGCAAGTGATCACTGCTTCGTAGCTATAGAGTGGTTTAAGGATAATAGTACGGAAAAGCTTATGACAGGAATTGCTATGGCTTCGGGAGAGTCTACAAACAATATAGAAGATGACGCAAAGGGAAGGCCGGTAAAGTATTATACCTTTATAAGTCATTATTCAGATTATTCAAACACATATAATATAGTCAGATTGCCCCTTTCCAAGAGAGATGGGAGTAGCTTTATTGCTGCGCCTTTTAATGAAGTTAGAGATATGGCCAAGAAAAGCAATGGATTACTTAATTATTACGTCTCGGATGATAGCAGGCAGTGGAGAGAAAAGCTTGCAGAGTATGGAATTGTACAGGAGGAATGGAAAAATATCACAGAAGAGCTTAATTCTGTGGAGGGTGGAATGACCGAATTCTTCGCGAGATTTAAGGAGTCAGATCAGCTAATTAATCAGTTACTTATTCCTACTATAGAAGGAAAGTTCGGTCAATCTTCAGTAAAGGAAGATGATGCTTCACTTTCCACAATGCTTATTGAGCATGCTAAAGCCTATAATAAGCAGAAAGATTTAATATGTGAAAAAGAAGCTTGTCAGAGCTTTCAGCTCCTTCTGTCACAGATAAATGATATGGTTCATAATGTCTGGAATAAATATGACGATTATGAGAAGAAGCTACAAACTTTTACAGCCTTTTATAATGCTTTGTGTGAGAAAAAAGAAGCATTAAATGAGTTACTAAATTCTTTAGCCGATGCGATTATGGGCAAGCAAAAGGAATTAGAGCATATAGACTATGAAGAAAATTCCGAGGGATATTATAATACTAAGGAGAAGCTTGAAGAGGCAAGTGATAGACATAAAGAGATAGAGAGGGACATTGAAGAGAATAAAGAAGCTTTGGCAGAAACCAGCTACAAGATTAACTCCATGCTCTGTGCAAAAATATATACAGAAATATGTGAGTTTGAGAGTAAGCTGAAGGCTACTCAAAGCGAGATAAGGGCGAAAATTGAAAATGAAGACTCTGCCAAGAGATTAAATGATCTTGGCTTTTCGGTAATGCAGGAAATAAACACACTGTATCCGCAGGTTCAAGAGGAATTATCGAATAGAAAAGAAGAATATATTAAATTAGACAATAGCTTAAAAAATACTAAAAATGAATTAAATAATTTACAGAAAAGTAAAGAACTTAATAAAACCGCATATGACCATGCTGATGAAGCGGTTAAAATTGCATGTAACGAGACAGATCGAGTCATAAGTGCTCTTGGTATAGATGTCATTAGATATCTTGATGGTTGTTATCGAATTGATGAGATTCAGAGACACAAGGTAGATAAGGACAAAATAAAGGACAAGCTGCAGACTGGTATTGAAGAATATAATGACAAGAAACAAAAGCTTTCCAATAGAAATACAGATATTGAGGTAGAAAGTAGGGAGCATGAACGAAGCAAATTAATATGTGAATCAGAAGGAATAGCATTACAGAAAGAGTTTAATAAATATACTGTTTTGGAGAAAGCCCTACAGGACATATGTGGAATATATAATCTTGAACAACAAGATATGTTTAATGGTCATCTTTTAAAATATATAAAAAATCAGGAAAGCATCTGTATTGCTGAGAGAGAAAGCAAGGCAACGAAAATTTCTATTATTGAGGATGAAATACAGGCTGCTGAGAATGGTTATGTTCATGTACCAAAGAGAGTTATAGAATACCTTAATTATTCAGGCATTAGATATCAAACCTGTGAGAAGTATCTGAACTCAATCGTAGATGAGCAGATCAGCAGGGATCAGTGTCTCAATATATTAAAGAATTATCCGGTGCTTGCATATGGAATCATTCTTGACGAGAAGGAGAAGGTGAAGCTTGCTAGCATTGAACGGGAGCTGGAGGATTGGCTTCCTTCCATGGTTCCGGTGTTTACTCATGAGCAGCTTGAAATGGCAATAAGTGTACAGAAGAACAAAGGTGGAGCAATAGCATTTTATTCAGAGGAGTACTTTTCTTCAAGAGAAAGCTTTATTATTGGGATCAAATCTAAAAAAGAGCAATTGGAAAAAGAGAAGGATGTCCTCACAGCTAAGCTTGAAGGCCTTGAACTAAATCAAAAGAAAGCCGAGGAAATGCTTTCTTATAACGAATATTCAAAGCAGAGTTTTGAAATGGAGTGTAAGCGCATAGATGATGAGATTTCTAGAATCACAAATAAGCTTGATGGTTTAGGCAAGGAAAAAGAGTCAAATGCGTTAGCTATTGATGAGATTACCTTAGAAATTGAGAACTATAATACACAGGTTAGTAATCTCCAAAGATGGCTAGAAAAGTACGAAGAATTGTTATCACGTCTGGATGAGGAGGCAGGAAAGCGGGAGGATAAAGCAAAAGCATACCAGGAGCTTGAGAATGCGAATCGCGAATTAGATAGGTGTTATAAAGAAGCCCAGACATTAGAGGTAAGTCATGATGAATTGGGAGAGATAATAAGAGAGAAGGCAGCATTCATCGATAAGATAGAAGTGGCTAAAACTGAACTTGGAGATATTTCTTCTGGAGTAGTAGTTGAAGGTGAATGGGAGAGATTGCTCGAAGAATACCGTGAACTAAAGAATTCCCAGAATGAAGAGATCGCTGTACTTTACGAACGAGAAAAAAGCTGCTTAGTAAGAATTGGTGAAAAAAGAACCGAGCTTAATAAGTATGGTCTGTCAGAAAATGCTTATATCACATTGGTATATGATGATAATACATTTGAGAAATTAAAAGAAACCCAAAAGGGGTTGACTGAAAAACAAGATTATTTGCATACAGAATCCAAGAAAGTCAATCAGATACTTGGGGGCTGTGAGGCGGAATATAGTTCAGCTCAAAAAAAGTTATCGGAGTATAACGGAGTACCACTTGAAAAGGAGAAGATTCAAGGCAATTATAGTGAACGAAGAAAAGATACAAGAATAGCTCTTAGTGACTTGAACAGTCAGGAAAAAGATGGGAACAAAACAATGGGAGAAGTCATTCGATTTATGGACCGAACCCATGATGCTCTTATAGTGTATAAGATAACAACACCAACTATTGAAGTAAAGCTTGAAGAGAGTATTGAGAGCCAATATAAGAAGTTTTCCAGTAGCTTAAAGGATTCTTTTGATTCTTATAAAAAGGAAAGGGGTACTTTGACTAAGATTTTACAGGAAGAAGTATTAAAGGAGAGTGTATATCGGTTTAATGAGCTTCATGCGCTTAAAAGCTTCTTGAAAATGATTAATAATGATGATTTCAAGGGAGATAAATACTTCACACTTTCAGAGCAGGTAGAAGGTGTAATTATAGCGACAAAGCTTAGATTTTCTCAAATTGAGACAGATTTAGAAGAGTTTAACAAGAGTAAATCCGATTTACTACGTCAATGTGTATTTCAGGGAAGACGAGTATACGAAGGACTTCGTTCGATGGCTAAGAGCTCTGCTGTGTCTATAGTTGAGGGAAGACCAAAGAAGCATATGATAAGAATTGACATACCAGATGAGATTGATACAAATGTTGCGGAAGCAACTATTGATGCTGAGCTTGATACTGGAATTCAGGAACTTGTTGAATTGCTGAATAAAGACAGCAGCGAAGCAGATATTAGGAGAACAGCTGATAGAGTTATAGGAAGTCAGACACTACTCAGAAAATATGTAGGTAAGGATAATATAAGAGTATATGTATATAAGATTGATTTGAATCCCGAGAATGCCAAGTATCGAACCTGGAGAGAAACGCAGATTAACAGCTCCGGTGGAGAAAAGCTGGTTTCATATTTTACACTTATATTGTCACTGCTTAATTATTCAAGAAGTGATTACGGAGACATCAATGATAAGAGCCTGACCAGTGTATTGATTCTTGACAATCCGTTTGGTGCGGTGTCATCCGGACATTTACTTAAACCTATGTTTGAAATAGCTAAGCATTTCAGAGTTCAGCTGATTTGCCTGTCAGATATTAATAAAGCAGATATTACTGCTTGCTTCGATAACTTCATCAAGGCAGTAATTAAGCCCTTGAAGTATTCAAACATTGAAATGCTAACTCATGAAGGTAATGAAGCTATTGAGCATGGATTTTATAGAAGTGAGCAAATGACATTCTTATAATTTCTTACTTTATATAAATCAATAATGTGCAACGGTGTATACTTCTGACTTTATCTGCTTAAGGATTTTGAGGAAGTATTTAATTCTTTGCTTAGACCGATGATATGGCAGTTCTAAGGCCTACAGTGTCTGTGGTAAATTAGCGATAGAGCATATATAAACATAATATATAATATAAAGTCACAATGTTAGTGAAGAAAGTAGGATACTTACTTGATATAATATCTTTATAAAGATATAATAGTAATTGATTTACAGATGTACTCTGTTAGGAGGGACTTTCATGCTAAAAGAGAATATAGATAAAGTTTTAAAACATTATTCTATAGAAGCAAAGCGGCTATTTGGGTCTTCCCTTAAAGCTATAATTTTATTTGGCTCTTGTGCAAGAGGCGATTATGATAATGAAAGTGATATTGATATATTGGTCTTACTTGACCTATCTCCAGAGAGATTACCTGAAGCTAGAAGGAAAATGAGGCCAATTGCTGATATGCTTGATCTTAAGTATGATGTAGTGATATCAGCAGTTTTTCAGAATTATCAAGTATTTAATGAATATAAGGATGCTTCAGGATTTTACCAAAATGTTGAGAGAGAGGGATTAATCATTGAATGATTCATTAAGAGTAAAGATCGAATATGCTAAATATCGAATAGAAAGATCAAAAGAGGATTTGGATGCAGCCAAAGCTATGTTTCAAACTAATCGATATAGAGTTGCTAATAACAGAGCATATTACTCAATCTTTCATGCAATGAGGGCTGTTCTTGCTTTTGATGGATTTGATAGTAAGAAACATAGCGGGATAATTGCTGAGTTCCGTAAATCATATATTAAGACTGGAATATTTAACAAAGAATTGTCTACACTGATTGGTCTAGCATCTGAAATTAGAAATGCATCGGATTACGATGATATGTTTATTGCTTCTAAAGAAGAAACAGAGAAACAAATAAAGGATGCAGAATTATTTTATAATGTGATTAAAAAATACATAGATAAAAGAGTAGATTTACTAACTTAGATAATACATAAAACTCTTATGAACATTGCATTTCAAGTTATTGCGTACGGTGATTCCCTAGACTGGAAGGACTATGGGGCAGATAGTATAGTCAAGAAATGTACTGAACACAAGAATCTGGGCAATGGTTCTATTATTCTAATGCATAATGGTGCCAAGTATACACCTGAGGCTCTGGAGAGGGTTATTCTTGGCCTTAAGGAAAAGGGCTATGAGTTAGTTCCAATATCTCAATTGATACATAGAGGAGAATTTACTATTGATCATACGGGAAGGCAACATAAGAAGTAAGATAGAATACATGAAAGATTATAGGAGAATAAAACACAATACTTAGAAATAAATACCAAATAAGGAAAGGCCTTGATGCTGATCTACTATCTGTAAAGTAGAATAGTAAAAAATAAAAATATTTTTGGCTCTATGTCAATAGTTGGGGTGGGATTCCTTTATATTGATGATATATAAAAAATTAGTACTTGCAAAACATACAATTAAAACATTTGCAGATTTACTGAGATTTGAACTTTACATAAGCATAATATAAGTACTTTTATTAGGATTGGTTGTTATATAACCAGTCCTTTTATAAATATTTATCACAATACGGACATAGGATGACTACCTACTGTGATATAGTGGAATTGATATTTGGAGTTATAGTATTATCGATTAAAAGTTGATTTATAAAATTTTATAAGAAAGCGAGGAAGGTATATGAAAAGCAATGGATTAAAAGTGTATCATGTTAATGATGGTTCATCATTCGGATATGACATTACTGAAGATAAAAAGAGTGTATGGCAATATTGAAAATCCAATATTACCCAAAAGCAAGGCTTGTATTGTTAGAGGTTATAGTCCAACGGATTTTAGAAATATTGAAAGAGTAGAGAGTAAAGAGGCCTGTGATTATTATGCATGATTAAATAATCTGGTAAAAGAGAGGCTTATCTACTAAGAAGATTAAGGACAATTATTAAGAAGGGGGTAATTATGGGCAATAAGGATAATAAGAATGAGAATAGATATTGTGAACCATATAATATGACTCCGCAGGAGTTTTCTAATTATAAAGCTAGTAAATTCACACGATTAATTCTGTATGCAATAGCTATGATTATATCAAGTCTATTTTATGAAAGATGGAATGGGTATATTACATTTACTATTATTTTGATATGGTCATATGTTCATGATGCAAAACGTGAAGAATAATGGGAGAAGGATGGCTCTATGAGGGATGAAGATTTGATATAATAGTAATACTGGATATGTAAAATAAAATGAGAAATGGGGGATACGAAATGATTATATGTAAGGGTTTAGATATAAGCCAACAAATTTGACTCATATAGCAAAAGAAAAGTACACGATTTAGTAGCAATTGGACAAAGTGGTGTTGATAAAGTATGTATTGCCGTAGAGGCCAAGGTAAATGAAGGTTTTGGTAATGGTACAGTAAAAGCAATTTATGATAAAGCAGTAAGGATTAGGCAAGAAGGTGTATCTATTAATTTACCTGATAGAATTATTGGACTTGAAAGGGCGATATTTATTGACCCGGAAAAAAGAAATTTTAGACTTATAGTATCAATTATTATACGCAGTTGTTGGCACATTAGCAGAAGCTAGGAATAATGAATGTAGCAGAGCCGTCTTTTCGTTCATACATTTGAGATGAATTGTTTTAAAGACAAGGATTATGAAAGAAAAAGAAGGCATTAATAAAAAAGCTTGTTGTTATACTAAGTGAAGGCACTATAAAAGAGATTGAAGAAGGCAAGCTATATGGATCTTTTACTGTGTATGGTAGTGATTTTATACCAATCGATATAGAATTATATATCGGTCATATAAAATCCAAAATATAATAGTATGTTCATAATACAATAATAATGTTTTTAAATAACTTTAGTTTGGATAAATGTGGTCGAAGACTCATGCATAGTAGCTCATTGTATCTATATTAATTGAAGTAGGTATTGAAGGATGTTAGCGTAAAATTTTTGTAGAAAAATAAAATAATAATAAGAGAACACCAAGTCTGTTGTATTTAAAACAACAATAGATTAAAATAGAAAGCATCAAGTTATAATGAGATTGAAGAAGGGGAGTGGTATTATGTCAAAAACACTTTACGAGAAAATATGGGACTTGCACATTGTGGACCAAGAAGAAAACAAACCAGCTATTATATATATTGATCTTCATCTAGTTCATGAGGTGACATCTCCACAGGCGTTTGAAGGACTTAGGCTGGCAGATAGAAAGGTCAGGCGACCTGATCTGACTTTTGCTACTATAGATCACAATGTACCGACCATTGATCGTCACAATATTAAAGATTCTATTTCCAGAAAACAAATTGAAACCTTAGAAGCAAATTGTAAAGAGTTCGGTATAACATTATTTGGCCTAGATAGCCCATATCAAGGAATAGTCCATGTCATTGGCCCTGAACTGGGGCTAACCTTACCAGGTAAAACTATTGTATGTGGTGATAGCCATACTGCTACCCATGGTGCTTTTGGGGCTCTTGCATTTGGTATAGGCACCAGTGAAGTGGAGCATGTCTTGTCAACACAATGTCTTCACCAAAGCAAATCAAAGACAATGAATGTAGCCCTTAAGGGTGATCTGCCCCGGGGTGTGTCTGCCAAAGATATTATATTGGGTCTTATAAGTAAGTATGGAACAGACTTTGCTACAGGCTATGTTATGGAATTTACAGGTGATGCTATCAAGAAAACCTCCATGGAGGAAAGGCTAACAATCTGTAATATGGCTATTGAAGCAGGGGCTAGAGCCGGCCTAGTTGCCCCAGATCAAGTGACCTTTGACTACCTAAAGGGAAGAAAATACGCTCCTCAGGGAGAGGATTTTAATAGGGCAGTTGAGCGGTGGAAAAAATTAGCTAGCGATCCTGGTGCTAAATATGATGCTCATGTAGAATTTGACCTTAGCACTCTTGAACCACAAGTAACATGGGGAACTTCCCCTGGTATGGGAGCAAGTATAAGTGGTTTTGTTCCTTCGCCTTCTGATTTTGATGATCCAGATGAACAAAATGCTTGCAAAAAAGCCCTTGAATATATGGGATTAGAGCCAGGAACACCTATAAATGAAATTCCTATAGATGTAGTCTTTATCGGTTCTTGCACCAATGCTAGAATCGAAGATTTACGAGCTGCTGCCGAAGTGGCCAAGGGACGTAAGGTAAAAAAAGGCATTGTTGCCTTGGTGGTACCAGGATCTCAGCAAGTAAAAAAGCTTGCTGAAAGGGAAGGCTTGGACAAAATCTTTATTGATGCAGGCTTTGAATGGCGGGAATCTGGTTGCAGTATGTGTCTTGCTATGAATCCAGATTATCTGCAGCCCAAAGAAAGATGTGCATCTACTTCAAATCGTAATTTTGAAGGACGTCAAGGACGGGGAGGACGAACCCATCTTGTATCCCCAGCCATGGCATCTGCAGCTGCTATTGCTGGTCACTTTATTGATGTTCGAGACATTAGCTTACTGGATAAGAAGGAGGGGTAAATCATGAAGCCTTTTGAGAAATTTACAGGACTTGTTATGCCTATGGATCGTACCAATGTTGATACTGATGCCATTATTCCCAAGCAATTTTTAAAGAGAATAGAGCGTACTGGCTTTGGTAAATATTTATTTTATGAATTTAGATATGATGAAAATGATAATCCTATCAAGGAATCGGTCTTTAATCAAGAGCGCTACCAGGATGTATCTATCCTTATTGCCAGAGCAAATTTCGGATGTGGGTCTTCCAGAGAGCACGCCCCTTGGGCCTTGGCTGATTATGGTTTCAAGGTGATTATTGCTCCTAGCTATGCTGATATATTCTTTAACAACTGCTTCAACAATGCTATATTACCAATCAAACTCGACAATAAGATAATGGATGTTTTGTTTGAGAATACTGAAAATATATCGGGATATAGCCTAACAATAGACTTAGAAAACCAAACAATCAATGACAATCAAGGATTTACCACTTCCTTTGATATCAGTCCATTTCATAAACATAAGCTTCTTAATGGCTTAGATGATATTGGACTTACCTTGTTGAAGGAAGATAAAATAGATGCTTATGAGAGAACCATGGAGGATAAATACTCCTAACCTTAGTGATGAAGAGAGTGAGATTAGAATAATTGCTGATGAGATTGGACTAGAGAGTTTTCAGGGCTATAGGCTTGAAGAATTGTGGAGTGGTGAGAGCTTGGAAGGGCATGAGAATAGTCTTAATATAAGAGTCTTAGCCCATGGAGCGAAGTTATATGAGATAAAACAACTATAAAAGAAGTAATAATAGTAATAGGTTTATAAATAGAGATGATGTGGTAGTTCATTGAGCTTATCAATAATCTAAATCTTAAAAAACCAAGTATTTCTATGTGTTAAAAACAGTAAAAAGCTATAATATCACCTAGACTTTTTACTCAAATTTATGCTACAATTGTTTTATTGAAAGTAAAGGGGGGGCGTGGTTTTGAGTGATAATGAATTACTGTTAGCTTTGTCTGAAATGATTGATAATAAATTAAAGCCATTAAATGAAAAAATAGGTAAAATAGAAGCTGATATGAATCACGGTTTTGATAAAGTAAGTAAAATAGAAACTGATATGAATCATGGTTTTGATAAAGTAAGTAAAATAGAAGCCGATATGAATCACGGTTTTGATAAAGTAAGTAAAATAGAAGCTGATTTGAATCATGGTTTTGATAAAGTAAGTAAAATAGAAGCTGATATGAATCACGGTTTTGATAAAGTAAGTAAAATAGAAGCCGATATGAATCACGGTTTTATTAAAGTAAGTAAAATAGAAGCTGATATGAATCATGGCTTTAATAAAGTAAGTGTAATTTTAGAGAATGAAATCAGACCAGATATTAAATTACTTGCTGAAAATTACCTTCCTGCTGCTAAACGTTACGAGAAGGCCTTGATGGAAACTGAGAATATGAAAGTGGATATTGAATTATTGAAGAAGATAGTTATGGAACATAGTGATAAGCTGCAAAAGATATTGTAGAAAAATTAGAACAGCCAAGGGTTAAGTGTTTATGGAAATATCTTTCTCGGATTTTAAATAATAATTATAAAAATTGATTATATCTACAGCTTGTGTCAAGAATTGATGCAAGCTGTATTGTTATATAATAGGTAAGTTTATCTTGTTTTACTTTCAAGTGGTATTTTTTGTTGAATATATGAGAGTTTTGTATTATATTATCAGCATAACCAATTAAGCATGGAAGGGCATTTAGCTGGCTATTTTTTGGCATTGTACCTCTAGTTTGGGTAGTAATTCCCGATACAATAGCCACATCAATTGTATCGCCACTTGGGGAAGTGTTGTAGCTGGAATTCTTTTTCACTTTGCATATAATCTTTCTTATAGAATGATTCCAATAAGAGTTGATCTAAACAACGGAAACCTATTACCATATTTACCTACGGTAATTATAGAGCTTTTACTAGGCGTTATTGTTGTATCTAGAAAGTCTATTATATCATCCAATAAAAATATAGTAAGCAGAGATTAACTAATAATACAAAAAATCTTTGTGTTCCACATCAAAAAAATGATATTTATTCGAAGACTAATATAGGGGTAAGAAATTAATAATAAATCAATGCTAGCATTATTATTGGAGGGAGAGCTTTTTGAATAACTTGAATGAACAGATAAGTATAAGTAAGACAGATAATGAGGAGAAGTCAAAACTCATCGAAAAATACGCACCATTTATTTATAATACAGTATATAAAAAGACTGGTGTACAGGATGAGGACTTTATTCAGCAAGCTAGAATCGCATTTTGTGAGGCTGTTGACAGTTACTCAGAAAATAAGGGGAGTTTTATCAAGTTTGCTGAACTAGTTATTAATAGGCGGCTAAATGATGAGCTTAGAAAGAGGTATAGGAGTAATGATTACTATGTATATGATGAATCAGCAATAGATGATAAGTTAGAAAGAGAATCTATTGAAGAATTTCATATTGCTAGAGGTAATCAAAATTGTAAGGATGAAATACAGGAATATTTCATGGAATTAATGGATTGGGGTTTTTCTATTAATACTTTAGAGCAATATTGCCCAAAACATAAGGATACAAGAGATATGTGCAAGAGGGCAGCAAATTCCCTAAAAGAATATGAGGAACTAAAAGATACTTTATTAAAGACAAAAAGATTGCCTGTAAAAAGACTGGCAAAGAAGACTAAGCTAAAATATAGGTTTATTGAAAAACATAGGAGATATATTATTATGATTTTTATAGCTATGAATGGTACATATAATATTATTCAGGAATATATAGGAGGTAGTGATAATGAGTAGAAAGGAATATAAGGCTCTTGTTATGCAGATAAGTGGAGATACAGCATTACTTCTATGTAAAGGGGGAAAATTTATGAGAACAAAAAAAACAGAAGATATGAATGTGGGAGATGAAATAGATGTTTTTGGATTAGAGGAGATTGAAACTATATCAATTAAGCCAAAGAAAAAGCCCATAAGGGGATTGATTATTAAAGTAGCAGGCATTTTACTACTGGTAGCTGGATTTTATGTTTCAACAATATCACCTGTAAAGTCAGAGGAATTAATGGATTGTGTTGAGCTTAAGCTTAATATATATGGCAATGTAGTCGCAGCAAGGGGAATTAATGATAAGGGGACAGAAATAATAGAATTAATCAATAGTGGTTTGGATAATGATACCAATAAGCCTAAAACTATACAAGAGTATTTAGAAAGTATGGAAAGAGTATATTCTTCTCTAATTAAGGAAGACTTGCCTAAAGAAGACTTGTCTGAAAAACTGGAAAAAAACGATAATAATACAAATGGCGCCCCTGATGATTTGGTGAAGATATCCAAGGGAGAGAAAAGTATAGAAGAAAAAAACGTAGATGAAAAGCTCGAAAAAACTGATGAAGTCAATAACATGACAGATAATAGCGACCTTGATAAGCCAGTGGAAGCAGATGAGAAAGTAAATACAGTAACANCAGAAACACCAGTAAATTCTGAAATGGCCTTGGCTAAGGAGATGTTCGGCTATAAGGAAAGCAGAAAAGAGACCTATTCATCGAGCTATCCAGGTTATGTTGGACAGCTGAATGAAGTAGTAGTAACAGATGATATATTTATACCCTTCTGGGGTATTAATATGAGTACACCTGATTATCAGATTCCCAATACTATATCATTAAGTTTTGCATATCAAAGTATTGACGAACTTCCTAGCTTTGACAAGGCAACGGTTTATCTTTATGATTTGACAGAGCAAAAGGAAACCAAGTCTGAAATTAAGGACGTAATACAAGGTAATCATGTGGACATAGATGGAAACAAGCTAGATACAGCTTATTCCTTGCTCTATGTTGATAACTCCTCTATGACAGCTTATCATACTTATTATATAAAAATAAATAATGTTACTAAGGATGGTCTTGAAATTGATAATATATATTATGTGTTTGACTATGCACCTGGGTGCTCTGTAGGATTTANATATGAGGAATAATATATCTAAGATAGCGTTTACTGTCCTTGAAAGAGATATGATTAGCAGATAAAAATGCCATAGATGGACCTTCAACGTTAAAAACCAGTACAAAATGCCCATATATTTAACAGTTAAATAGTGGTAATGTAGAACAGATGTGTAAAAAACACATTACTATATATAACAATTTATCTAAAGGGGAGAGAATTATGAAAAAACTAATAAGCATGCTATTAGTTCTACTAATGTTAATTACCACTATGGTAACTGGTTGTGGAAAAAAGGATGGCTCTAGTTTTACAATAGGAGCTTGGAATGGCAATGTATTTGAGAACAGTTGGCTTAATATGAAATTTGAGACAGATGGTGAATGGAACGTCTATACTGATGAAGAGATAGCTGAAATCTCTGGAATCGGTCAAGAAGTATTAAGTGAGCTGAAAGGTACTAGCAAAAAAGAGTTAGAGGCTGCTATGAACCTAACTACAGTTTATGGATTTGTGATAGATAAGGGGATAGGTGAAGCATCTATTCAGTTGGTATTTGAAAACTTAGCAAAAACAAAAGAAGGAACAAAAACAACCGAAGAGGAATATGTAGATATTGTATTAGATCAATTAGAAAATCTTGGGTATGAGGTGATAGAAGAGATTACCGATGTAAAACTTGCAGATAAGAACTTTAAATTAATAAAACTATCTTTTCAAGATTTAATAACACAAGATTTCTATGTTTATAAGCAGGGTAAATATATGGTTTCAATGGTTGTTAGTTATACAGACGACTATGAAAACACTGTAAAAGAATTTGTTGATAATATCACTGTTCTTGATTAAGTAATTTAAAGATTAATATAAGATAAAAAATGTCAAGCAAGTCGCTTATGTAATTGTGACAAGCTTGACATTTTTTGTTGTAATAATTTGGTAAATCTTCTCTAGTATAATTTTAAATAGTTTATTATTAGGACTAGGTGTTTAGTGATTTTTAAGTCTTCTTATTTATAATAGGTTTTTATAATTCTAACGATACAATCATTAAGANTCTCTACTTGGTAACTGCCAATTGTAGGCTCTATATGAGAGTTTCCTATACCACTATGATCNGTAAGGAATGTATAGGTTCCTCCTGTTAATATAGCTATAGTTCTTAAGAAGGTCTCTGTATCTTTGTCTACTCCACTAGATGCCACTGGGATTATTCGAATGCCCTGCTTTGCAGCTTCAACAATGGTTTTTTGTAAATTACTATTAATCTGAGAACTGTCATTATGCGGAGGTGCGTCAAGGATTAGAAATAAAAGTTTTATGCTTTCACCATTCCAGCTATGATTAAACACCCCATCATATAGTGCCTGATCAACAGCTTCAGGGTAATCGCCACCACCATCGGCATATTCTTTCTTTAGTTGTTCGAGAACTAAATCTGTATCATGATTAAATTCATTAGATTTCACTACATATAAATCGCCTTCATCCCTATAGAAATTAACACTAAATCTTGTGTTTTGGTCAGCAACTTTTTTTGCAATATCTTCAAATTCGGTTTGAAGATACCTAAGCTCGTCACCCATAGAGCCGGTTGTGTCAAATACAAACATTAAATCCAAAGCCTTTGTACTAGGCTCTTCTTCTATTGTTACGGTCACATTTTTATAAGGCGTATTAGCTTGATTGTTTTGGTTTTGCTCATCAACAACCTCATCTAATTCTATATTTGCACTGGTGGAGAAGTTGTTTTTACTGACCCTAAGAGAAGTTGGGGTCTGATTGTTATTTATTACATTGAAAAACATATATGCAATCCCATTATAATCTGAAACAGCTTCCCATATTATATCCCCTGTATCACTTAAGAGTTGAACATTAGCATTTTTTACAGGATTTCCATCTTCCGAAACAACTGATACTGTAATTCTATTAATTGGATTCATGCCAAAACTCGGAAGTATTAATTGCTGGTTTGNTATAAGATTTCTAAAGAATGTCCAATTGTAATTATCATTCCATTCACCAGCAGTTAGTAATCCAGCACTTATATCAGGATAATATTCTGGATCAGTAGGTTCCATGGCAAGATCAGGTGAATCAATAATCATTGTGTCAGATGTACTGGCCCAATCAGGAGACATTTCTCCAGAAGCCTCCCTTTCTCCTCCCATATCAAAATCATCAAGAGAATCACCTATAAGCATACCCTTTGTTTCGNCTGACGTATCAAGGACAGAGTTTTTTTCGCCTATTATTAAACCACTAGACCCATCCTTGGAATCGAATGTTCCAAATTCTGTAGATGTGCTAAAACTAGTATCCCTACTTGTAGGGTCTGACTTTCCACTGCTAGTACTATCGTATTTACTGTTCTCTTTCGCTTTTGCACCACATCCAGTTATAAGAAAAATAGTAAATGTAAATATAAATAAAATACTTAATACTCTCCTCTTCATTATTTATTTCCTCCCTAATTATATTAATCAGTTTAATGTACTAGTTAAACTTATAAATGTTTACTGATTTATATATTAGACGCTTGTTTTAGGAAAAGGGTTCCATAATTTACAAGTAGTATATTCAAAATTCTTTCATAAACTTGATTTACATCAATTTTATTTTAAATGGACCCGGTTAAAATATAGTTACAATGATAATAGAATTTAATTGAAAGCGAGGGAAATAATATGATGGAATTTGAGAAAATAAAGGAAAGAAATTTAAGTACATTAGTACAATATGTGCCGATTGTAGATCGTGTTCATGGAGGAAGTCATCCGGAATTTAATGATGTTCATAAGGTCTTTAATGAACTTAATCTAAAGCTAAAGGAGGCGGGAGATGGCAAACCAAACCTAGATAATGAATTTGGAAGACTAAGAGAGATTACTGGCAACTATACCGTACCCAGTGATGTATGTGAAAGCTACGCGGCTGTGTACAATATGTTATCTGAATTAGATAAGGCTTATCAAGGAGGAGGCTTATGCAAAAGCATTTAAGACATATATTAGGTAAGAAAAATCAAATAACATTAGTAAGTGGAATATTAATAGCCCTAGCCTTTATTTCTAAATGGATGACAGCTAGTACAGATATTTTTATGTGGTCATTAATTATTGCATCTATTTTAGGTGGAGTACCCATAGCTATACAAGCATACCAATCTTTACGAGTAAAGGTAGTAAGTATAGATGTCCTAGTAACTATTGCAGTTATAGGAGCATTTGCCATAAAGAACTATGAGGAATCGGCTATAGTAACATTTCTATTTTTATTTGGCGGGTTATTGGAGTTACGGACATTGAATAAAACCCGTTCAGCCATAAAAGCATTAACTGAAATGGCGCCAGAGAGTGCCCTAAGAAAGATGGATAATGGTGAGTTTGAAGAGGTAGATGTTGATGAAGTAGATGTTGGAGATGTTCTTCTTGTGAAAACAGGTGCTAAGGTTCCAGTTGATGGCAGAGTTTTATCCGGCCAGGGCCATATAAATGAAGCAAGTATTACAGGAGAATCTTTTCCTGTAGGAAAGGAAGAAAACTCAAAGGTATATGCGGGTACAATATTAGAAAATGGAACTATTCAGATAGTGGCTGATCGTGTTGGTGAGGATACAACATTTGGTAGGATTATTGAGCTTGTAGAAGAGGCCCAGGATTCAAAATCAGCAGCAGAACGCTTTGTTGACCGATTTGCAAAATATTATACGCCTGCTGTACTAGTATTAGCCCTTATTGTATGGCTAATATCTAGGGATACCCCCCTGGCTATAACAATTTTGGTTCTTGGTTGTCCTGGTGCATTGGTTATAGGGGTACCTGTATCTAATGTTGCTGGAATAGGCAATGGAGCCCGCCATGGTGTATTACTAAAGGGTAGTGAGCTAATTAGTAGCTTTAGTAGTATAGATACCATGCTTTTTGATAAAACAGGTACTCTTACCCTAGGGAACCCATCAGTTGCAGAACTAGAATATTATACNGAAAATGTGGAGGAGGCACTGGTTTATCTTGCAAGTATTGAGCGAGAGTCTGATCATCCCTTGGCAAAAGCAGTCCTTAATAAAATAGGTGAAACAAAATATTTACCTGTTGAAAACACTGAGGTCGTTAAGGGGGGAGGAATTGTAGCTAATGTCGACGGCCACCGAGTAGCTGTTGGTAATGTTGCCTTAATGGAGAAAGAAAATGTTGTACTAGATGAAAAANCCAAATCNGATCTGGCTCGGTTTGAGAATGATGGAAATTCTCTTGTGCTTACAGCTGTAGATGGTGAGCTTAAGATTTTAATGGGTGTTCGTGATCAGATTAGGCCAGGAGTTAAGGAGGAACTTTTGAAGCTAAGGAAACTTGGGGTAAAAAACCTAGTTATGCTATCTGGTGACAATCAAGGAACTGTAGATGTAGTAGGTCGTGAGCTTGGTCTTACAGAGGCCCATGGTAACATGCTACCAGAAGATAAGGCTGAGTTTCTTAAAAATCTAAAGGACAGGGGACATATAGTCGCCTTCGTTGGAGATGGGGTTAATGATAGCCCTTCCCTAGCCTTAGCTGATATAGGTATAGCCATGGGAAGTGGAACAGATGTAGCCATTGAAACATCCGATGTGGTGCTAATGAATTCGGATTTTGCAAAATTACCTCATGCCCTCAGCTTAGCAAAGGCAATAGTGAGAAATATGAAGCAAAATATTATCATAGCAGTAGGGGTTGTATTTGTACTGCTTGCCAGTGTGTTTTTTAGTGATTGGATGAATATGTCCATAGGTATGTTAGTTCATGAAGCTAGTATCTTATTTGTTATCATAAATGGTATGAGACTAGTAGGCTACCGACTTAGGACTTAAGAAAATAAAACTTGATATTAATCAAGGATATATATTTAGAAATANATTAATATTAATCTAAGACAAANAATTAAATGTTATGAAAAAATCGTAGCACCCTATAAGTGCGGAAAGGAGACTATTATGAAAACAGCAACAATTCAATTAGAACCCTTAGCATGTCCATCATGTATGCAAAAGATCGAAGGAGCAGTAAAGGCTTTGGAAGGCATTGACAAGGACACATTAAAGGTATTATTTAACTCAAGTAAAGTAAAGGTAAGTTTTGATGAAAATAAACTGGCAATAGATCAGATTGAAAATGCAATTGCTAATATGGGTTATGAGGTTATTAAATCTAATGTTAGATAGTATATTTAAAGTGGAGCTTAATNTAATAAGAAAAAAGAAATGCAACGANAACTATATCGTTGCATTTTTGCGTTCGCCCAGCATGGGCGTACTCTAAGGGGTGATAGTCACGAGTATATCTTAGTAGTAGGAAACATATAGCCAAGCACAAGGTGTCTATTGTGAGCTGGAATCTGAAGGTGGAGTCTGAGATAATTTTTTTAATATTTTTTTTGTGATAACAAGTAAGTTATAAAAAAATTGACAATAGAGAGAAATGGAATATAATAGAAACGATATATAAAACAACAAGAATTAGAATTATAAGTAAAAAAATAGCGTGTAAAACATGTAAAATGAGTATAAGAAGTTTTNTTTTATACATATAAGTGAGGGTGGTTATGGTGGAGAAAAGTCCTAGAGACAAAGAATATTAAAAAATAGAATCTATCAGTATGCAGGAAATTAGAGTATACA
>JGI24711J26586_10000296_pt1 | contig 38247 bp, 35 predicted proteins | sample BioPla3DNA1_FD_26586 | JGI IMG/M metagenome (IMG submission 26586)
AAACTTTTACATTTTGAGCCGCTCTCTTTTAAGTAAATTGTGATAAAATATAAAACGAAGCTTTTAATTGTGAGGAAAGAATGTCAGTTAAGAAGAGATTGAGCAAAATCAAAATTGCCAAAAAAACAACCAGTATTACAAAACGTATTTATTTGATTTTTGCAGTTATCGTCGTCTTATTTTCAATTATTATTTTAAGATTGGCACAGATGCAAATTTTAAATAAATCTTTTTACGATGATAAGTTAAATTCATCAACTACCTACAAGGTAACGTCCTCAAGTCCTCGTGGTCAAATTTTTGATGCCGCAGGCAATCTATTAGTATCAAATAATGTTAAACAAGTCGTTGCTTTCACACGTAGTAATACCATCACTGCTGAGGAAATGAAAAACTTGGCAAAAACGCTATCGACCTTGGTTGATTTTACAGAAACAAATGTTACAACACGTCAGAAAAAAGATTATTATTTAGCTGATTCAGACACTTATGCTAAGGTAGTCAAGAGTCTTCCAAATAATCAAAAATATGATAATTATGGTAATAACTTAACAGAATCAAAAGTTTACGCCAATGCTGTCAAGGCTGTAACGGATGATGAGATTAATTATTCAGAAGACGAATTGAAGTTGGTGTACATTTTCAGTCAGATGAATGCTGCCTCAACTTTCAGTACGGTTAACTTGACGACTGGTGATTTGACAGATGAGCAAATTGCTTATATCACAGCTAATCGTTCAAAATTATCAGGTATTTCAATTGCGACTGATTGGGATCGTCAAACATCAACAGGTTCTCTATCAACCCTTATTGGTACAGTTTCTTCAAAACAATCTGGTTTACCAGCTGAAGAAGCAGAAGAGTATCTTGCTAAAGGTTATTCAATGAATGACCGTGTCGGAACATCTTATCTTGAAAAAGCTTATGAAGATGATTTGCAAGGAACACACACAGTTCGTGAAATCACTACCGATAAGAATGGTAACGTTGTGGCAGATGATGTTACTAGCGAAGGTAAAGCTGGTAAGAATTTGAAGTTGACTGTTAACTCTGATTTCCAATCAGGTGTTGAAAATATTTTGAATCAGTATTACGGAGCCTCAATCGCTGCTGGTTTTGCTACTTATTCTGAAGGGGCTTATGCGGTGGCTTTGAATCCTAAGACAGGTGCTATTTTAGCCATGGCAGGTTTGTCACATGAAACTGGTTCGTCAACAACAACTCTAGACGCTCTTGGAACAATTAATGACCTCTTTGTTCCAGGGTCAGTTGTCAAAGCTGCAACTATCAGTTCAGGTTGGGAAAATAATGCGATTTCTGGTAACCAAGTTATTGCCGACCAGTCAATCAATCTTGCTGGCTCTCCAGCCATTAAATCGTGGTTCACAGGTAGTGGGGCAACGAATATCACAGCTGTTCAAGCCCTTGAGTACTCTTCAAATACTTACATGGTTCAAGTAGCTCTTAAAATGATGGGGCAAGAATATTATTCTGGAATGGCACTTGCCACAACTGGAACAAAAGAAGCTATGGAAGAACTTCGTGCTACCTATGCCGAATATGGTTTAGGAACAAGCACTGGAATGGATTTGCCAGAAACAACGACTGGTTACCTCTCAGAAGATTACAGCCCTGGTAATGTCTTAACAGAAGCTTTTGGTCAGTATGATTCATATACACCAATGCAATTGGCTCAGTATGCTGCAACAGTAGCAAATGGTGGTAAACGTGTTGCCCCACACTTAGTTGATAGTATTTATGACAACGATGGAACAACAGGCATCGGAACATTGTCTAAAACTATTGAGACTAACGTTTTGAATAAGGTTAATATTTCAAATAGTGAGATGGCGCTTCTTCAACAAGGTTTCTATCAAGTGGTAAATAGTACAAGTGGTTATGCTACTGGTACCCACATGCGTGGAAATGTCACTATCGCTGGTAAAACAGGTACTGCCGAAACTTACAAAGAAGATGGTAATGGTAATGTTGTGACAACAGTAAACTTGAGTGTTCTTGCTTACGATTACTCAAAAAATGATGATTCTAAAATTGCGGTTGCGGTTATCATCCCTCACTTGACAAGTGATGATAATCACCCTAATCAACTAATTGCGCGTGACATTATTAACTTGTACATGTCAACATACGCTAATAAATAAAAAAGAAGTTCGAGTCGGCGAAGGTCGGCTCGTGACTTTATCAGAAGAAAGGAGAAAAAATGCTTTATCCAACACCGATTGCAAAGCTAATTGATAGTTTTACAAAGTTACCAGGAATTGGGATTAAAACGGCGACGCGTTTGGCGTTTTACACGATTGGTATGTCTGATGAAGACGTGAATGAATTTGCTAAAAATTTGTTATCAGCTAAGCGTGAATTGACTTATTGTTCTGTCTGTGGCAATCTAACTGATGACGACCCTTGCAGTATTTGTACTGATAAAACACGAAAACGTTCAGTGATTTTGGTCGTTGAAGATTCAAAAGATGTTTCTGCCATGGAAAAAATTCAAGAATATCATGGGCTTTATCACGTTTTGCATGGATTGATTTCACCGATGAACGGCGTTGGACCTGATGATATTAATTTGAAATCATTAATCACACGTTTGATGGACAGCGAAGTGAGCGAAGTCATCATTGCAACTAATGCAACAGCAGATGGAGAAGCAACAGCTATGTATATTTCACGTGTCTTAAAACCAGCAGGCATTAAAGTGACACGCTTAGCACGTGGGCTAGCTGTTGGGTCTGATATCGAATACGCTGACGAAGTGACCCTACTTCGTGCCATTGAAAATCGAACAGAATTATAAACTAAGAAAGCAGCGGTTTGCTGCTTTTTTGTTTGTCAAATTTTCTATCATCAAAACACTTAAGGTGATTTGAAAGGTGGCTTTATTTGTGGTATCATAAGTAGGAAATTGTAATAGAAAAGGAATTGAACTTGAACCGAGTTTTAGCTTATTTGGTGGAGTTGCTCGGTTCGATGAGAAATGTATTGAGCGTTGGTCAAGCTTGGTATGTTTTCTGTTCAGGTAGTTAAAGTTTATGGCAAAAGAAACGCTTGTTTTACTTTATGGTGGACGTTCTGCAGAACGTGAAGTATCTGTTTTATCAGCTGAAAGCGTCATGCGTGCGATTAATTATGACAAATTTTTTGTGAAAACTTATTTCATCACAAAATCTGGTGATTTTATCAAGACACAAGAATTTTCAAGCAAACCTGCTGACGATGAAAAATTGATGACTAACGACACTGTTGTTGAAAGTCAAAAAATTAAACCAAGTGATATTTATGAAGAAGGGGCAGTTGTTTTCCCTGTTCTTCACGGTCCAATGGGAGAAGATGGTTCTGTTCAAGGTTTCTTAGAAGTTCTTAAAATGCCTTATGTCGGAACTAACATTTTGTCATCAAGTGTTGCAATGGATAAGATTGCTACAAAACACGTTCTTGAATCTGCTGGTGTGCCACTTGTTCCTTACGTGACATATGTTGAAGGTTCAGATCTTGATGCAGCTGTAGCAGAAGTAAATGGCAAATTAACTTACCCAGTCTTTGTTAAACCAGCTAACATGGGTTCTTCAGTAGGTATTTCAAAAGCTGAAGATGAAGCAGCACTTCGCTCTGCAATTGACTTTGCCCTTAAATATGATAGCCGTATTCTTATTGAAACTGGTGTCAATGCCCGTGAAATCGAAGTTGGTATTTTAGGAAATACTGACGTGAAAACAACTCTTCCAGGTGAAGTTGTTAAAGACGTTGCTTTCTACGATTACGACGCTAAATACATCGATAACAAAATTACTATGGATATTCCAGCGCATATTGATAGCAAAATTATGGAAGAAATGCGTGGCTACGCTGAAACAGCTTTCCGTGCTATTGGTGGCTGTGGTTTGTCACGTTGTGATTTCTTCTTGACAGAAGATGGACATGTTTACCTCAACGAATTGAACACAATGCCTGGTTTCACACAATGGTCAATGTATCCACTTCTTTGGGAAAACATGGGGCTTGCTTACACAGATTTAGTTGAAAAACTAGTTGAGCTTGCTAAAGAAATGTTTGAAAAACGTGAAAGTCATTTGATTTAAAAAAGAAAGCACCCTTGAGGTGCTTTTTTACTGCACAAAAATAACCTCAGAGATGGGATAACTCTCTGAGATTTTTTGTTTATAGATTTGCAAGCTTGCGTAGTTCTGGGATGCGTTGCAGTCTCGGAACTATGAGCATTGTAATGATAATACGAAGTGGAATTTCAAAGATTTTTAACCAACGTCCAGCGACATATTGTGCCCAAAATGGAACACCAAAATAAATCTGAATGAGCAGTGGTGTAAAGATAAAGGTTCCAATTAGCATGGTTACAAGTGTTGCAATTGTGACATGAAGCCAATCTTTTTTGCTTGACCAGCGTAATTCTCTACCATAAAAGAAAAATCCATAGAAAAAGCCCTGTACAGCTTCCATCAATGTCCACCAAATGATGAAGTTTCCTTCGCCACTTGAGAGATTATCAACGACATCAAGAATTGCCAAACTGATAAATCCCCAAATAGGACCTGCAATCATTCCGATAATGGTATTGACGATAAATGTCAAACTAACCACTAATTGTTGTGGAATGATTGGAATTGAAAATTTTCCAACAATGAAAGCAAGCGCAATCAGCATAGCTAAGCTGACTAAACGCTTAGGGGTAGGTTTAGGTGTTTGAAAAATGTTTTTCATGATTGCTCCTTTTAAACATAAAACTGGAGCTGTTAAAAAATAACAGCGGATGCAACGATTCACCGCGCAAATTGCTTCGTTGTGTGACGACATCCCATTCACACACACTTAACGCGAATCATCTACTCTGTGCAAAACAAGCTTTGCAGTTACATTGTATCATAAAAATCGCTGCATGATTAACAAAATGTGGTATAATAAAAAGCGTTAACACTAGATTTTTTAAAAAATTAAAAAGGATTGAAAATGAAATTAACATTGCATGAAGTCGCCAAAGTTGTTGGCGCTAAAAATACTATTTCGGAGTTTGATGACGTTCCCCTGCGACAAATTGAGTTTGACAGTCGCAAGATTGAAAAAGGCGATTTGTTCTTACCTCTAAAGGGTGCGCGTGATGGACATGACTTTATTGAAACAGCTTTTGAGAATGGTGCTGTCGCTACTTTCTCAGAACGTAAAGTAGAAGGTCATCCTTATATTTTAGTTGATGATTGTTTGCAGGCTTTCCAAGAGTTAGCAAGCTATTATCTTGAAAAACAACGTGTTGATGTCATCGCAGTTACTGGTTCAAACGGTAAAACAACGACAAAAGATATGATTGCGGCTGTTTTATCAACAGAATACAAAACTTACAAGACTCAAGGAAACTATAACAATGAAATTGGTTTGCCTTACACAGCTCTTCACATGCCTGATGATACTGAGAAGATTGTTCTTGAAATGGGACAAGATCACATGGGCGATATTCATCTTCTATCAGAACTTGCTAAACCACATATCGGTGTTGTGACATTGATTGGTGAAGCTCACTTAGAGTTTTTCGGTAGTCGTGATAAGATTGCAAAAGGTAAACTTCAAATCGTTGACGGTATGGATTCAGATGGTATTTTAATTGCACCGGCAGATTCAATTGTTGATCCTTATTTGCCAGAAAGTCAAATGGTTATTCGATTTGGTGATGGTGCAGAGATTTCTGTGAATGACTTGCAAGAAAGCAAGGATTCTTTGACTTTTACAACAAATGTCATCAATCGACCAATTACACTTCCTGTACCAGGAAAATACAACGCTACAAATGCAATGGTAGCAGCCTATGTTGGTAAATTACTAGCGATTTCTGACGATGATATCGTTGAGGCTCTTGAAAATATCGAATTGACTCGTAACCGTACGGAATGGAAAAAAGCAGCAAATGGAGCTGACATTCTTTCAGATGTGTACAATGCCAACCCGACAGCTATGCGTTTGATTTTAGAAACATTTTCTAAAATTCCTGCTAATGAAGGTGGTAAAAAAATTGCTGTTCTTGCTGATATGAAAGAACTTGGTGAACAATCTGTTGAACTTCATAAGCGTATGATTATGAGTTTGTCACCAGATGTACTTGATACGCTCATTTTCTACGGAGAAGATATTGCAGAGCTTGCTCAATTAGCAAGCCAAATGTTCCCACTTGGAAAAGTTTATTACTTTAAGAAAACAGCTGATGAAGACCAATTTGACGACATGCTAAAAACAGTTCAAACAGTTTTGCAACCAGCTGACCAAATCTTACTAAAAGGAAGTAATTCAATGCATCTTGCTAAAGTAGTAGAAGCATTGGAGGGGTAGAATAGTAGGAGATGGTAAAGAAAGTATTTAGGGATAAAAACGAAGAGTGGCTTTTTGTTTATCGAGTGCTCTATTTCATCGAATTTTGTATTTTATTTCTAGCGTGGTTNTTAAAACGCTATCCNTTTCCACAANCGTTTTTCTTGTTTATGTCTAGCGTGTCAATTATCGGTGGNTTTGCAATTTATTTGTGGAATCTACGTCGAACAGGCTTTTCAATTGAGAAAATTTTAGCTGGAATTTTTGCACTTGCTTTTTTGATTTTATTGCCAACATCAGACTATCTCGACACGGCAGTAGATGATTTGAACATGATTCTTTTCTTTTTACTGTCCGTAAGTGTTGATAGAGATGACGATAAGCTAATTAAAGCGCTGTTTTATTTCAAGATGGTTGTAGGTATCTTGGTATTGTTTGCTTATAATGGGCATGTTATTCAGGATGTTTCTGGAATAAGACCTCATACAGATATTGTGAGACATTCTTATGGCTTTATGCATCCAAATTCTCTGGGCATGATTTTCATTGGTTTAGTTTTTGATTTTTCATTGATTAAGAAATCTTATAACTTTACGGGTGGATTAGTCATGTTGCTAGCGGCTTTGCTTGTTTTTGCAGTCACTGATTCAAGAACCTCATTCTTTATTGCTCTAGCAATTATTTTGTGCTATTTCTTGAAGCCGATTTTATCAAAGGTCAAGGTTTCAGGTTATGCTATTATGCCATTTGTGGTAGGAATGTTTGCTCTTGGTCTTGCTTTGCCACGATATTTTACGCCAGATAATCCTATCTTTGTTACATTAAATCACTTATTTACCGGACGAACAGGAATTGGGCATGCGTATTTGGAACAATTCGGTTTGAACTGGATGCCAAGAAATATTCCAACTTTTACAGAAATTAATGGTATTCCAATGTACGATGATAGTTTCTATGTCGATTCGCTTTTGCGTCAAGGTATTATACTGTTTTGTCTGTATCCAATCTTTTTATTGGTTCAGTTAAAGGGTAAAAAATTTACGCTTTTCCATAGCTTACTTTTCTTGTTAACGTTCTTTATCAATACGATGGAACATTATGGTGCAACTGTTCAAATTTGTAGTATCTTATTGCTAAATTATTTTGCGCTTTCTGAGGATAAGCTAGAGGACAAATATTGAAATAGCGGCTAATTTTCGTTATAATAATAGAGTTATGGAGTCCCATGACTCTATTTTTCTATTGCAAAAAGGAGTGGACCAATGTAGCCACTAATTAAAACTGTGATATCGTAATTTAAGAATTTACTAAAAGTGATAAGGAAATAAAATGACAATTCAAGATGACATTAAAAAACGTCGTACATTTGCCATCATCAGTCACCCGGATGCTGGTAAAACGACAATTACAGAACAATTACTTTATTTTGGTGGAGAAATCCGTGAAGCTGGTACTGTTAAAGGTAAAAAAACAGGTAACTTCGCAAAATCTGACTGGATGGATATTGAAAAACAACGTGGTATCTCTGTAACATCATCAGTGATGCAATTTGACTACGCTGGTAAACGTGTTAATATCCTTGATACACCGGGGCACGAGGACTTCTCTGAAGATACTTACCGTACACTTATGGCCGTCGATGCCGCAGTCATGGTTGTTGACTCTGCCAAAGGTATCGAAGCACAAACGAAAAAACTTTTCGAAGTTGTAAAACACCGCAATATTCCAGTTTTCACTTTCATCAACAAACTTGACCGTGATGGTCGTGAACCACTTGATCTTTTGGAAGAATTGGAAGAAGTACTTGGTATTGCAAGCTATCCAATGAACTGGCCAATTGGTATGGGGAAATCATTTGAAGGGCTTTATGATTTGTACAATAAACGTTTGGAACTTTACAAAGGTGATGAACGTTTTGCAGCGCTTGAAGATGGTGACAAATTATTTGCTAACAACCCATTCTACCAACAAGTCTTGGAAGATGTTGAGTTGCTAGAAGAAGCAGGAAATGAATTCTCAGAAGAAGCTATTTTATCAGGTGATTTGACACCAGTCTTCTTTGGTTCTGCCCTTACAAACTTTGGTGTGCAAACTTTCCTTGATACATTCTTGCAATTTGCTCCAGAACCTCATGGTCACAAAACAACTGAAGGTAATGAAATCGATCCTTACGATAAAGATTTCTCAGGATTTGTCTTCAAAATCCAAGCCAACATGGACCCTCGTCACCGTGACCGTATTGCCTTTGTACGTATCGTCTCAGGTGAATTTGAACGTGGTATGAGCGTGAATCTTGCTCGTACGAAAAAATCAGTTAAATTGTCAAACGTGACACAGTTTATGGCAGAATCACGTGAAAATGTTGAAAATGCCGTTGCTGGTGATATTATCGGTGTTTACGATACAGGAACTTACCAAGTTGGTGATACATTGACAGTTGGTAAAAATAAATTTGAATTTGAACCACTGCCAACCTTCACTCCAGAATTGTTCATGAAAGTTGCTGCTAAAAATGTCATGAAACAAAAATCATTCCACAAAGGTATCGAACAATTGGTACAAGAAGGAGCAATCCAATTGTATAAAAACTATCAAACTGGTGATTACATGCTTGGTGCTGTTGGTCAGTTGCAGTTTGAAGTGTTCAAACACCGTATGGAAAATGAATACAATTCTGAAGTTATCATGACTCCAATGGGTAAAAAGACTGTTCGTTGGATTAAGCCAGAAGATCTTGACGAACGCATGTCATCAAGCCGAAATATTTTGGCTAAAGACCGCTTTGATCAACCTGTTTTCCTTTTCGAAAATGATTTTGCTCTTCGTTGGTTCGCAGATAAATACCCAGAAGTTGAACTAGAAGAAAAAATGTAATAAATAAAAAGTCTGAGTTTAGCTCAGGCTTTTTTTCTAGTTAAGATTTGACATAAAAAAACAGCCCTGACGAATCAGAGCTGCTTTCTTGAGATTATGAAAAAGAAAAGTTTTAGGATGCTTATATTGTATCTATCAATCCTTAAAGAAACCTTAAAATTCTTTCAAAAACTGTCAAAAACATTTTTTACAGAAAATTTAAAATTATTAGATTTATGAAAGCGTGTTAATGATTTAAATGGACCTGTTTCCTATCTTTTTGTTCTAGAATATGTTACACTAGAAAAGTTGTTAAACAACGAAATTAAAGTTTAATAAGGCAGCTTCGCACTGCCTTTTAGAAAAGAGAAAAATTTGAAATTTACAGAACTTAACTTATCGGAAGCAATCCTTGCTGCTGTTGAAAAAGCGGGCTTTGTTGAGCCATCACCAATCCAAGAGTTGACAATCCCTTTGGCATTGGAAGGTAAGGATGTTATCGGACAAGCGCAAACTGGTACTGGGAAGACAGCAGCTTTTGGTCTTCCAACTTTAGATAAAATCGATACAAGTCGCAATCTTGTTCAAGCTTTGGTGATTGCGCCAACACGTGAATTAGCGGTTCAAGGTCAAGAAGAATTGTTCCGTTTTGGTCGTGAAAAAGGAGTTAAAGTCCGTTCAGTTTACGGCGGTTCAAGCATTGAAAAACAAATCAAAGCCCTTCGCTCAGGTGCACATATCGTTGTTGGTACACCAGGACGTTTGCTTGATTTGATTAAACGCAAAGCTTTAAAACTTGAACATGTTGAAACATTAATTCTTGATGAAGCAGATGAAATGCTTAACATGGGATTTTTAGAAGATATTGAAGCTATTATCAGCCGTGTACCAGAAACACGTCAAACACTTCTTTTCTCAGCTACAATGCCAGAAGCAATCAAACGTATCGGGGTTAAATTCATGCAAAATCCTGAACACGTTAAAGTAGCTGCTAAAGAATTAACAACTGACCTTGTTGATCAGTACTATATCCGTGTTAAAGAACAAGATAAATTTGATACTATGACTCGTCTTATGGACGTTGACCAACCAGAATTATCAATTGTCTTTGGACGTACAAAACGTCGTGTTGATGAATTGACACGTGGTTTGAAATTGCGTGGCTACCGTGCTGAAGGAATTCACGGTGATCTTGACCAAGGTAAACGTCTTCGTGTCCTTCGTGATTTTAAAAACGATAATATCGACATCTTGGTTGCGACTGACGTTGCAGCTCGTGGACTTGATATTTCAGGTGTGACACACGTTTATAACTACGATATTCCACAAGACCCAGAAAGCTACGTTCACCGTATTGGTCGTACAGGTCGTGCAGGTAAACATGGTCAATCTATCACTTTTGTAGCACCAAACGAAATGGGTTACTTGTCAATTATTGAAAAATTGACGAAAAAACGCATGAAAGGTTTGAAACCAGCTACAGCTGACGAAGCCTTTAAAGCTAAGAAAAAAGTTGCACTTAAGAAAATTGAACGTGATTTTGCTGATGAAAAAATCCGTAACAGCTTTGATAAATTTAAGGGTGATGCGGTTAAATTGGCAGCAGAATTCACACCAGAAGAGTTAGCTCTTTACATTTTGAGCTTAACAGTGAAAGACCCTGAAACTCTTCCAAAAGTTGAAATTGCGCGTGAAAAACCATTACCATTTAAACCTTCAGGTGGTGGATTTAACAACCGTAAAGGTGGACGCAATAACGGTCGTGGTCGTGATAATCGTCGTGGTGGACGTGACCGTAAACGTGATGACCGTGATAACGGCTACCGCGATTTCAAACGTACATCATCTAAGAACAAACGTGATTTTCAAAATAAAGATAACAAACGCCCACACCGCACATCAAGTGAAAAGAAACCTGGATTTGTTATCCGAAATAAAGGTGAAAGATAATAACTGAGACACTCTGCTTAAGCAGGGTGTTTTTTGTATGAAAAAAGCTTCTGCAAATCAGCAGAAGCTGTTGATATTAAGCAAGATATTGCTTGAAGAAGTCTAAAATTTCTAAATTACATTTTGTTGCTACAGGGTCTTTGACATTGTAGTTAAAGACATGAGCTTTAGGCTCTTCGGGCGTGCCATAACTACGAAAAACATGGTCGATGTGTTTAGCAGTTAAGAAACCGTCTAGTCGAACAGTACAATCACGAATGAAATCTTGGTTTGCTGTTGTGAGCAGAAGCGGTGGAATATCTTGTGTGATATATTCTTCTGTTTCAAGCATATCCTTTTTAGTTTCTAACACATTGTCTGTAAAGTAAGCTTGTGGTGCCCCTTCAATCATACCTGGCAGATTAAGGAATGCTGCGCCGCAATTGATTGCAGCAGCTCGAACGATAAAGTTAGGCTTTTCATATCCAAATTTTTGACGGAAGTCATCATTTGTAAGGATTGTTAAGTATTGCATAGCCATCTGTCCACCAGCGCTATCTCCAATGATAAAAATATTATCTAAATCCAAATGATACTCACTGCCGTGTGTTGCTACCCAGTGCATAGCACGGTTAACATCGTCGAGCTCACCAGGAAATTCAACTTCGGGAGCTAGCTGATAGTTAAAGTTAACAAAAGCAAATCCGTTTTTAGCTAAACTGAGTCCAAAGAATTGGTAGGTTTCTTTTGTTCCATAAACCCAGCCTCCACCGTGGATGCTGATAATGGTTGGAACTTTTTCACCTCTTTTTCTAGGAAGGTATACATCCAACAAGTTCCATTTTTCCTTTGGACCATAAGCAATATCATCAAAACGTTCCACTTCAGGAATATCATGTGGCAAGCCTGCGTCACGTTTGTCATCGTTTTCTTTGCACATAGCATTCATAGCTTTAGCAGCTTTTAAAATGTTTTCTTTAACTACCATTTTGAGGCCTCGTTTCTATTTTTATAATTTGATTTTAAGTTAAAAAAGGTGGAAAATCTAGTACTATCTTATCTAAAAATAGGCGCCTAGTGACCTAATTATTAAATGAATGTGTTTAAAAAGGTTACTGAGCGCCTTTTTATGGTAACTATTGCTATTTTAACAGAAGCTTTTAGCGACTATAATAAAACTGTAAATCATTTAATAGCGCTTGCAAGGCTCTTGAATAAGGAAGATTTGTACTTTAGGAGGATTTTGCTATGAAACCAGTGAAAGATCGATTATCTTTTAAAATATCTTTGCTTTCTATTTCTCTCTTTTTGATGATAGCACCGCAGATTTCAGCGGCGTTGCCACTAATGTATGATGCATTTCCGGGAGTTAGCCAGAGCGGTGTTGAAACTTTGGCGACCGTTCCGAATTTTGGAATCATGGTTGGCTTGTTTATCAGTCCGTTTTTGATTCGCATTTTAGGGCAAAAATCGACGGTTTTAGCAGGTTTGGTAATTACTTTACTAGCTGGAACTTTTCCAATGTACGCAACAGCCTTTACGCCGATTTTGATTTCACGTTTTTTACTTGGTGCAGGGATTGGTTTGTTTAATTCTTTGGCAGTTAGTTTAATTCCTCAATTTTATGATGATAATGAGGAAGAATGTGCAACGATGCTTGGCTTTCAAAATGTTATGAGTAGTATTGGTGCAGCAATTTCCTCTTTCTTGGTAGGATACCTAGTCACAATTAGTTGGCATGCTGCTTTTGTGATTTATTTCCTTGTTATTCCAGCTTTGATTCTGTTTACTTTGTTTGTACCATTGAAAAAAGAAAGTGGGCAAGCAGTACAAAATGATAGCACTCAAAAACAATCTGTTAATGGTAAGGTAATTCTTATCGCCGTTTTGATGTTCTTTATTTTCATGTTTTATTTGCCAATGAGCTATAAATTGCCAAACATGATTATCGAAAATGGTATCGGGACAAGTTCGACAGCAGCCATGGTCGCAGGATTTTCAACTTTAGTCGGAATTCCAATTGGGGCATCATTTGGATTTTTCTTCAAGAAATTGCGTGATAAAATTTTTCCAATTGGCTTTTTGCTAGTGACTTTAGGATTCTTTTTGACAGCGATTTCTCATAATATGTTTACATTGCTTTTATCTATGGTTATTAGTGGTATTGGTTTTGGATTTGCGGTACCATATATGTATAATTGGCTTGGTTGGGCAGCTCCTCAAAATTCTGTTAACTTGGCAACAACAATTGTTCTTGTCATGGTAAATGTTGGTTGTTTCTTGTCACCAAGTATTATGGGACTTCTTTCAAGTTTTTTAGGCACAGCAGCAAGCAATACTTTGCTGATTTCAGCAATTGGTTTTGCATTTATTACAATTTATGCTGTTGCTCATTACGTGAGAGTGCATAAACTTCATGTTAGTAATGTCAAAGAAGAAAAAATCTGAGAGTGAATTCTTTTTTATCAGGAGGTATTTTTTGGAACAAAGTCAGCATGAAGTTATCAATCCCAACCAAGGACTACTTTCTTTTTTAATCGTTCATGATAATCAGGATTCAACTTATATTTCGCCACATTGGCATAGGGCAGTTGAGCTGAGTTATACCTTAAAAGGTTCGATTGACCAGTTTTATGTCGCAGGTGAAAATTTTCAAACGCATTCTGGTCAGATTTTAGTGATTAATACGCAAGAGGTTCATAGTATACGCGTTTTAAAGCACAAGGAAGAGTCTAATTTGGCTCTGACAATAACTTATCCTTATCCTTTTTTGATTGGGCAGTGCGAAAGAATTGCTTATAGTCGTTTTGATATTAATCATCCAGAACGATTTTCAGCAGAACAAAAAAGGGCGTATAAGGAACTTCAAGAGATTCTAGAAAAAATAGTTTTAGATTGTCATTCTGACAGGTCTGATAAAAATTTAAAATTAAATCTTGGAATTTTAAAAGCCTTAGAAATATTAATCGACTTTTTCTTGGTGGATGATTTTTCTGCGACTCGTAGGGATAATCGTCTGCAAGTTGCTGAGCGTATTAAAGAGATTGACGAATATTTGCAGCAATATTACCAAGACGATATCCATTTGGAAGATTTGGCAGCATATTGCCATCTTTCACGTTCTTATATGGCTCGATTTTTAAAAAAACATCTTGGAGTCACTTTAGGAGAATATTTGAGAAATATTCGTGCTCAACAGGCGCGTGATAGTTTGATAGAAACGAATGATAGTTTTACAAGTATTGCTTTAGAGCATGGATTTAGTGGCTTAAGGTCGATGAATCGCGCTTTGGAAGCAAGTTTTGGGCAAAATGCTAGACAAATTCGAAATAATACAAATAGGTGAGGAGAGAAAATGGCTACATTTTTGAGCTTTGATGTTGGTGGAACACGCATAAAATACGCATTGATTACTGATAAAAGAGAAATAATTGAAAAGGATTCTACGTACACACCGGATAACAGTCAAGAGTTTTGGCAAAAGATTGATGAAATTATTGAACAATATAAGGAAACTATCAGTGGAATTGCCTTTAGTGTCCCTGGGCGTGTCGATACCGAAAAAGGAATTATTTATATCGGCGGTGCTTTACCTTATCTGAAAGATATTCATATCAAAGACGTCTTCTTTGAAAAGTATGACTTGCCTGTAGCAGTTGTTAATGATGCAAAAGCAGCAGCACTTGCTGAAGTCTGGCATGGCAGCCTAAAAGGAATCAGAGATGGTGCAGTTATTGTTCTAGGAACTGGTGTTGGTGGCGGATTGATTTTAGATGGCAAACTCCGAAATGGTTCACATTTTCAAGCTGGCGAGTTGAGTTTCTTGGCACTAAATCTCACAAACAAAGGCTTTGAGCGTACTAGTGGTTGTTTGGGTTCGGCGGTTGGAATGGTTTCTGCCGTTAATAAAGCAATTGGAAATGCTGATGAAAAAGATGGCAAGAAAGCTTTCTCTGCTATCAATGACAATCATCCGAAGGCTCGGGCAATTTTTGAAAGTTACTGTCGGACAATTGCTCAGATTATCTTGAATATCCACACGACGTTGGATTTAGAATGTTTTGCAATTGGTGGTGGTATCAGTTCTCAACCAATTCTTGTTGATGAAATTAATCATCAGTATGATTTGCTTTTAGATGAGGACGAAGTGACTAAACACGTTTTGACACGTCCTAAAATTGTGCCGACAACCTTTAAAAATGATGCCAATCTTCTCGGGGCTCTTTACCAATTATTACATTCATAAAAAAAGCACACTTTTTATAAAGTGTGTTCTTTTATATACTCTAATTTTTGTTTTCGTGTTTTCTGTTTGAAATAACTTTCGGCAGACATGGCGGCTTCTTTGCTATCAAAACTTTCTTGATAAATGAGTTTTACTGGTCGTCTAGCTCGAGTGTACTTGGCACCTTTGCCGCTATTATGAGTCTTTATACGATGCTCGACATCTGTTGTATAACCAGTGTAAAGAGTGCCATCTGAACACTCAACCACATACATGTAAGCTTTTTTAGTCTTTTTTGCCGTTTTTTCCATAATAAATTTCAAAAATTTCGTCAGTGTAGTCGCCGTTTTCTTTGTGAACAAAGAGTGGCGGAAGAATTTTAAGTCCGTCAGTTGAGCCATCTTTTATAGCTTCAACGAGGAGTAAGTTGGCGTCTTTTCCAACTTTTGGGTAAACAAATTGAATGCGTTTTGGAGCCAGATTATATTGACGTAGTGTGTCAATGATGTCTAAAAATCTATCAGGTCGGTGAACGAGTGCTAGACGTCCATTTGATTTGAGAGCATGGCGTGCAATGTCACAAATTTCTTCAAGGTTGGTTGTGATTTCATGCCTTGCAAGCAAGTAATGTTCAGAGAGATTCTTCTTTGATGTTTCTGAAACTTTGAAATACGGCGGGTTGCACAGAATCAAATCAACACCAGTTCGTGGCACATGGTTAAGAAGATTTTTCAAATCATCATTAATCATCTGAACTTGTTTACCGAGGTCATTTAACTGGATTGAACGCTCTGCCATGTCTGCTAAACGCTCTTGAATCTCTACCTCAATGATAGGCGCTTTGGTACGAGTACTGGCAAAAAGTCCAACGGCACCGTTACCAGAACAAAGGTCAACGATTAAGCCGCGTGATGGGATTTTTGGAAATCGTGACAAAAGCACGCTATCGATAGAATAGCTGAATACTTCTCTATTTTGAATAATTTTTACGTCTGTCGAAAAGAGCTGATCAATACGCTCGCCTTCTTTTAAAATTGATTTAGTCATGACAATTATTATAGCAGATTTTGTTTGTTCTCACTAGCGAGCCAGCTAATTTTTACTTTCTAAAACCGCTTAAGAATGGTACAATGTTATGGAATGATTGAAAAAAAGGAGTAAATCTGTGTTTTATACTTATTTACGCGGGCTAGTGGTTTTCCTACTTTGGATTATCAACGGTAATGCTCACTATCACAATGAAGACAAAATCTTGAGTAAAGATGAAAATTATATTTTGGTTGCCCCTCACCGTACATGGTGGGATCCCGTTTACATGGCGTTTGCTGCGCGACCAAAACAATTTATTTTTATGGCTAAAAAAGAATTGTTTGAAAATCGTATTTTTGGTTGGTGGATTCGCATGTGTGGTGCCTTCCCAATCGACCGTGAAAATCCTGGTCAAAAAGCCATTAAATACCCTATCAATATGTTGCGAAAAAGCAATCGCTCACTTGTCATGTTTCCAAGTGGTAGCCGCCATTCTACAGATGTTAAGGGTGGCGTAGCTGTTATTGCTAAAATGGCTAAGGTTAAAATCATGCCTGTTGTTTACGCAGGACCAATGCAATTAAAAGGTCTTTTGACTGGTGAACGTGTGGACATGAACTTCGGTAATCCAATTGATATTTCTGATATCAAACGCATGAACGATGAAGGTATCGAAGAAGTAGCTAACCGTATTCAAACTGAATTTGACCGTTTAGATGCTGAAAATGCAACTTTCCACATCAATAAAAAACCAAATCCACTAACTTATATTTATCGTATCCCACTTGGGCTAGTTGCTATTGTTGTTGTGCTTTTGACACTTCTCTTTAGTTACATTGCAAGTTTTGTTTGGGACCCAGATAAACACCGTAAAATGAAATAATTTATAAAAGCTCAGCGATTTTGCTGGGCTTTTTCGAATAAATAAGTAAAGACTCACATGAGTCTTTTTTAGTGCCAAAAAGTGAGGTAGTGAGATGATTGAAGAGATTAAAGAAAAAGTTTTAGAGCATAAAACTGTGGCATCGGTTTTGGGGACAGTACTTGTTATGCTAGTGATGTTTTTTGCTTGGTCTAGTATGGAAAGCCACAAAGATGAAGTGCAAAATGATTTACCAGCATTGAGCACTAGCTTTTCAGCAAGCAGTGGGGAAACATCTCAGCCAAAAACAGTAACATCTGCTTCAAAGTCGGAATCAGATAAGATTTTCGTTGATATTAAAGGTGCCGTCAGAAAAGAAGGTGTTTATGAATTAACATCAGGTAGTCGTGTGACAGATGTGGTCAAATTAGCTGGCGGCTTTACAGATGATGCGGATAAGAAATCTGTTAATTTAGCTGAAAAAGTAGCGGACGAAGCCGTGATTTACGTGGCAAGAGTTGGTGAAGAGGTCACACCAGCAAGTACCCCGTCTCAAGCTAAAAATACAGCAGCAAGTGGAGCGCAGCAAGATGCGGACTCAGCACAAATCAATCTTAATACTGCAACTTTAGAAGAACTTCAGACGATTTCTGGCATCGGCGCCAAACGTGCTCAAGACATCATCGATTATCGTGATAACAACGGTGGATTTTCGTCAGTTGATGATTTGAAAAATGTGTCAGGTATTGGTGAGAAGACCTTAGAAAAACTAAAAGCTGAGGTGACAGTTGATTAAACATTTTCCCATTAAGCCAATTCAATTGGCTTTTTTGCTCATTCTCGTTTATTATTTTTGCTTATTGAAGGTCTTTTGGTGCATAGTCCTCCTTTTATTAGCCCTGATCTGCTTATGGAAAAACTATGGTTTTAAAAAATTGTGGCAAATCTTGATAATTCTGATGTGCTTTGCTAGTTTTATTAGTTTTAAAAATCAGCAAGCAGAGCAAGCTGACAAAGTAGCGCCAGCTCATTTATCAAAAATCCAGATGATTCCAGACACGATTTCGGTCAATGGTGACTTGCTGTCTTTTCGAGGAAAGGAGGATGGACAGACTTATCAGGTCTTTTATACTTTGAAGTCAGAAAAGGAGCAGCAATTTTTTAAAAGTCTTAATCAAACGCTTGTCTTGTCTGGTGAGATTGACTTAGAGAAAGCAACGCCTCAGCGTAATTTTAGCGGGTTTGACTATCGGACCTACCTTAAACATGAAGGTATTTATCGCATTGGAAATCTTTCTTCAATCGTTGGGATGAGACGCCAAACTTCTTTGACTTTGGCTGAGCGGCTGCATGATTTACGACGAAAAGCAATTGTTAGCATCCAGCAAAATTTTCCAGCACCCATGCAACATTATATGACGGGGCTTTTGTTTGGTTATCTGGATAAATCTTTTGATGAGATGAGCGATATTTACACGAGTTTAGGAATTATTCATCTTTTTGCTCTTTCCGGTATGCAGGTTGGCTTTTTTGTCGGTGTTTTTCGCTATTTCTTTTTGCGACTTGGCTTAAGGCGTGATTATGTTGACATTCTTCAAATCCCTTTTTCGCTTGTCTATGCTGGTTTGACAGGATTTTCAGTGTCAGTTGTCCGAAGTCTCATTCAGTCAGGTTTAGGCAATATTGGTGTTAAGCGACTTGATAATCTTGCTTTGACCATGATGATTCTTTTCTGTATTATGCCTAATTTCCTGCTGACAACGGGAGGCATTTTGTCATTTACTTATGCCTTTATTCTAAGTTTTATTGATTTTGTGGAACTTGAAAGTTATCAGAAGAAAATTGTAGAATGCTTGGCAATTTCATTAGGTAGCTTACCAATTTTGATTTACTTTTTTTCAGTTTTTCAACCGATGTCCATTCTTTTGACAGCTATTTTTTCATTGGCATTTGATACGCTTATGTTGCCAGTTCTGTCAGTTGTTTTCTTGCTTTCGCCACTCGTGAGATTATCAATTTTTAATAGCTTTTTTATCGTTTTAGAAGATGTGATAAAACTGACTATGAATTTTCTTGGTGGTCCGATTGTTTTTGGCAAACCAAGTATTGGTATTTTGGTATTCCTATTATTTAGCTTGGGTGTTCTTTATGATTACAGGCAGAAAAGGAAAGTTATGATTTTTCTTGTCAGCTTAGTAGCTCTGCTATTTTTCCAAATCAAGCATCCGCTGGAAAACGAAGTGACGGTGGTTGACATTGGGCAGGGAGATAGTATTTTTGTGCGTGATTTTAAAGGGCATACGCTATTAATTGATGTCGGAGGAAAAGTGAGTTTTAGCCAAAAAGAAGGCTGGCAGGAGCGTTTGTCTGACAGCAATGCAGATCGAACCTTGATTCCGTATCTCAATAGCCGTGGCGTTGGAAAAATTGACCAGCTGGTTCTGACGCACACGGATACTGATCACATGGGAGATATGTTGGAAGTGGCAAAGCAGGTGAAAATTGGTGAAGTTTTGGTTAGTCAAGGAAGTTTGACAAAGCCAGATTTTGTGGCGAAATTACAAGCCATGAAAACCAAGGTTCGCACAGTTTCTGCTGGAGATAGTCTGCCGATTATGGGAAGTAGCTTGCAAGTGCTCTACCCTATTAGAGTTGGCGATGGTTCTAATAATGATTCGGTGGTGTTGTATGGCAAGCTTCTAGGTAAAAATTTTCTGTTTACAGGAGATTTGGAAGAAGAAGGTGAGCGTGAGGTGATGGCGTCTTATCCTAATCTGCCAGTTGATGTTTTAAAAGCAGGACACCATGGTTCAAAAGGGTCATCAAGCCCGGCATTTCTAGCTCATATTTCACCGCAAATTGCTTTGATTTCTGCTGGACAAAATAACCGCTACAAACATCCTCACCAAGAAACGATTGAACGATTTCAAGCGCAAAATATGACCATTTACCGCACAGACCAACAAGGTGCTATCCGCTTTAGAGGATTAAACCACTGGAAAATTGAGACGGTAAGGTGAGCTAAAAGTGATAGCACACGAAAAACAGTAGTCGATTGACTGCTATTTTTGCTTTGCAAATAGATTAGCATAAGTATATACTATGTTATAAAAAGGAGGGCGAGAATGGAAGCAATAGAGAGCAAAGTTGATTTTGTTAAAGAAATCGAGAAGTTAAAAACTGTGACACGTTTTAATAGGACATTGGATGGGCGATTTGAAAATAGTGCGGAACATTCTTGGCAGGTTGCATTAGTAGCAAATCTTTTTCAAGATTATTTTCCTGAAAAATTGGACATAGGAAAAGTGACTTTAATGCTTTTGTTCCATGATTTGGGAGAAATTTACGCAGGTGATACTTGGGTGTATGATACCACAGGAAAAGCCGTATCACATGATAAAGAATACTTATCGTTACAGAAAAGTTTAGCAATCTTACCAACCTTTCAAGGCGAGAAATTTACAGAATTGTGGCTTGAATTTGAAAAAGGAAATAGTCCAGAAGCAAGATATGCTAGAATTATTGATGCTTTGGTACCGCTGATTAATCATTTGGTTGTTTCGGAAGAAGGTTATAATCCCGATAAATTAACGGCTGAGAGAGTCTTGACTAAGAAAGCTTTCATTAAAGAAGATTCAGAAATTTTGTGGCAATTAGCAAAGGAATTAATCGAAAAAAGTGTTGAAAAAGGACTATATGACTGAAGGTGAAGAGTTTGAGTAACGCTAAAAATGAATTAGAATTGAAATATCAGCTATCTGAAGAAGCTTTTAGTATTTACGAAGAGAAAGTGAGAAATGCAGGCTTTGTCTCTGTGGGTGAATGTCTTGAAACAGATATTACGGTTGATTTTACCTAATTTTGAAAGCAAATCTAAAGGAATAGTCATTCGCTATCGCATAATAAGTGTTGGGAGATACTTATTGACCATTAAACTCAAACGTCAAAATAATCATTACCAAGAGTATGTAGAATTGGAGTATTCTAGTAATTCCAATGACAATCTTGCTTTTTCTGATATTCAATGTTTATTACAAAAGGAATTGGGTGTAGTGCTTCCTCGGATTGTTCTAGAAGGAAAAAACGTATCCGAAAATTGTATTTATCTGATAAATCAATTGTGCGATTTGGGGTTCACACGTTGTCGCATGTTTTCTCAAAAGAAACGTCATGAGTACAAAAAAGGAAATACGACTGTTTGTTTTGATCTTTTTCCTAGTCATGTTGGAGCTTTTATTGAGCTAGAAGCTTGTAGTGAGGAGAAACTTATAGCTTTAAAGGAATTAATGGCTTTACCTGAACATTGTCGCATTAGCAAGAACTACGGTAAGATTATTCAAGATAGCTTGAAAAAGCAGGGATTGGATAGCGATAGAAGTAGAATTTGTCTTTTTGATGAAACATTAAGGCAGTTTGCTTATAAAAAATTCCATAGTTAACTTTCGCATGAACCATGAGTTTTTCTCATGGTTTTTTGTTATAATATCTTTATGATTGCAATCGAAGAAATTGATAAATTACGAAAAGAAAATCTTAGTTTGATTACGGTAGTGACAGGCGAAGATTTGGGACAATTTTCTCAGCTGAAAGAACGCATGGTGGAGCGTGTTGGCTATGATAAGGATGATTTGACTTATTCTTACTTTGATATGGCTGAGGTTGATTACCAAGATGCGGAAATGGACCTTGAAAGTCTGCCATTTTTTGCTGACCAAAAGGTGGTTATTTTTGATAATCTGCTTGATATCACGACGGCTAAAAAATCTTATTTGGATGATAAGGCACTCAAACGTTTTGAGGCCTATTTGGAAAATCCCTTGGATACGACACGTTTGATTATCTTTGCGCCAGGGAAATTGGACGGCAAACGTCGTTTAGTAAAGATTCTTAAGCGAGATGCCAAAATTTTTGAAGCGAGTGAATTAAAAGAAGCAGAGCTAAAAACGTATTTCCAAAAATTGGCTCACAAAGAAAATCTGACCTTTGATTCAGGTGTTTTTGAGGCTTTGCTTTTAAAATCAAATTATGATTTCAGCGAGATTTTGAAAAACATTGCCTTTTTGAAATCTTATAAAAAAGATGGTCATATCACGGCAGATGATATTAATCAAGCCATTCCCAAAACGCTTCAGGATAATATTTTCGACTTGACGCAGTTTGTTTTGAGCGGCAAAATCGATGAGGCGCGTGAGCTGATTCGCGATTTACGTTTGCAAGGTGAAGATGAAATCAAGCTCATTGCCATTATGCTTGGTCAATTCCGCACATTTTTACAGGTCAGCATTTTAGCCAGNCAAGGAAAAACAGAACAGCAGATGGTTGTTAGNCTGTCTGATTATCTTGGACGCCGTGTTAATCCTTATCAAGTTAAGTTCGCNGTGCGTGATTCGCGNACTCTTTCTATGACTTTCTTGAAAAAAGCTATNGCTATTTTGATTGAGACGGACTATGCTATAAAAACTGGAACTTACGATAAAGATTATCTCTTTGATGTGGCTATTTTGAAAATCGCTCACGAGCATCGCTAAAGGAATTAAAAAAATTACGGTCAAATAATTTGCTAGCTTTGCCATTTTTCTATAGAATAATGATAACAAATAACGAATAGAAAGAAGGTAACTAGCATGGCTATTATTTTACCAGAACTACCATACGCATACGATGCTCTTGAACCATATATCGATGCAGAAACAATGACATTACACCATGATAAACATCATGCAACTTATGTAGCAAACGCTAATGCGGCTCTTGAAAAACATCCTGAACTTGGAGATGATTTGAAAGTTATCTTGGCAGATGTTGACAAGATTCCAGCTGACATTCGTCAAGCAGTGATTAACAACGGTGGTGGCGCTCTTAACCACTCACTTTTCTGGGAATTCTTGTCTCCAGAAAAACAAGAACCAACAGCAGATGTCCTAACTGCGATTGAGGCTGCATTTGGTTCATTTGATAATTTTAAAGCTGAGTTTACAAAAGCTGCAACAACTCGTTTTGGTTCAGGTTGGGCTTGGCTTGTGGTTAACAAAGAAGGCAAACTTGAAGTGACTTCAACAGCTAACCAAGATAACCCAATCTCAGAAGGTAAGAAACCAATTCTTGCTCTTGATGTTTGGGAACATGCTTACTATCTCAAATATCGCAATGTTCGTCCAGACTATATCAAAGCTTTCTTTGACATTATTAACTGGTCAAAAGTTGCTGAATTGTATCAAGCAGCAGTTGCTGATTAAGTATCATTATCATAGCACTCTCTAATCTACGAGGATAGGCACAGCCCTATCCTCTTTTTATGTCGCAAATATGATATAATAGCAAGGAATAGGGAGGAATTTTGCATGTCAGGACATAATAAATGGAGCAAAATTAAAAACAAAAAAGGTGAAGCAGATGCTAAACGCGGAGCAATTTTCAATAAATTGTCACGTGAAATTTTTGTAGCTGCTAAAGCTGGTGGTGGCGACCCATCAATGAACGCTAGCCTTCGCATGGTTTTGGATAAAGCGCGTGCGGCTAATATGCCAAAAGATAACATTAATCGTGCTATCAAAAAGGCAACTGATGTTGGTGATACAACAAACTATGATGAAATCACTTATGAAGGCTATGGACCTGGTGGAGTAGCTATTCTCGTTCACACACTAACTGACAATAAAAAACGTACAGATGNGAACATGCACACTATTTTCACACGTAATGGTGGTAACATGGGTTCAACTGGTTCAGTTGCTTACATGTTTGACCGTAAAGGTTACATTGTCATTGACCGTGAAAATTTGGACTTGGACGAAGACAGCATGCTTGAGTTGATTTTGGATGCTGGGGCAGAAGATTTGAAAACTTCAGATGATGTCTTTGAAATTTTCACTGAACCAAAAGAATTTCCAGCTGTTAAAGAAGCTTTGCAAGCACAAAATCTTGAATTTGCACAAGCTCAACTTAGCATGATTCCACAAAACTACGTTAGCCTTGATGCAGAACAAGCAGACATTTTGGAAACTCTCGTTGATAAACTTGAAGATGATGATGACGTCCAAGATGTTTACACAAACATGGCTGATTAAGAGTAAAAAAAGAACTTCGATTTTTCGAAGTTCTTTTTTTACAGTTATTATTTTACAAACATAGCATCGCCGAAACTAAAGAAACGATAGCGTTCGTCGATAGCGTGTTGGTAAGCTTCAAGGACAAATTCACGTCCTGCAAATGCTGAAACAAGCATGACAAGAGTTGATTTTGGTAAGTGGAAGTTTGTTGAAAAGGCATCAACTACTTTGAATTCGTAACCAGGTTTGATGAAGATGTTTGTCCAACCACTGTCAGCTTTAATTTCGCCGTTGAATTTTGAACCGATTGTTTCAAGTGTACGGATAGAAGTTGTTCCGACAGCAACGATACGACCGCCAGCAGCTTTAACATCACGAAGTGTTTGAGCAGCTTCTTCAGACAGACGATAGAATTCTGAATGCATTTCGTGTTCTTCAACATTGTCAACAGAAACTGGACGGAATGTTCCAAGTCCGACGTGCAAAGTGACGTAGACAAGTTTAACACCTTTTGCTTCAATTTTTTCAAGCAATTCTTTGGTGAAGTGAAGTCCAGCAGTTGGGGCAGCAGCAGAGCCATTTTCTTTGGCATAAACAGTTTGGTAACGATCTGGGTCATCCAATTTTTCGTGAATGTACGGTGGAAGTGGCATTTCACCAAGGCTTTCCAAAACTTCAAGGAAGATGCCGTCGTAATCAAACTCAACAATACGACCACCGTGATCCAATTCTTCAACGACAGTAGCAGTCAAACGTCCATCACCGAAAGAAACTTTAGCTCCGACACGAAGACGTTTTGCTGGTTTTGCAAGAACTTCCCATTTATCCCCTTCAGTATTTTTCAAAAGAAGAAGTTCAACGTGTCCGTGTGTTTCAGGTTTTTCACCATAAAGACGAGCTGGAAGTACGCGAGTATTGTTCATGACAAGTGCATCACCTGGGTTTAGCTCATCAAGAATGTGGTCAAAATGTGCATCGACCATTTCGTGAGTATTGCGGTCAATAACCAAAAGTTTAGAACTGTCTCGTTTTTCAAGAGGAGTTTGTGCGATTAACTCCTCTGGTAAATTAAAATCAAAATCGTTGGTATTCATAATATGTCCTTAATAATTATATTCTCAACTTTACATTATAACACGAGAAATCTTTTCCGTCATCTGGTCGAGTTTTAATTGTAACTATTCTAAAGAGATGTTATAATGAAAGCAATTAGGGAAAACGCTTAAAAATTTATGGAAAGTGATGAAAAATAGATGAAAGAAAAATTTGGAGATTACGCAAAATCCATCGTCTATGGTGGTATGGATGGTATTGTAACGACCTTTGCGGTTGTTGCTGGTGCGGTCGGTGGAAATCTTGGTATCACACCAATTGTTATACTTGGTTTTTCAAATCTACTAGCTGACGGTTTTTCAATGGCTGTTGGTGATTATCTGAGCTCGACGACTGAAGAATCAGTGGTTAAGGGTAAAGCCATAAAAAATGCAGGTGCAACATTTGTTTCATTTATCTTTTTTGGTTTGATTCCTCTTTTGTCTTATCTTTTGATTAACGTCTTTAGTATTTTCAAAGTTCACACTTTCATGATGGCATGCATCTTGGTATCATTTGCCCTTACGCTTTTGGGATTTGTTAAAGCTTTGATAACCAAAAAGAGCAAGTTCAAAGAAATTTTTAGAACGCTACTGATCGGTTTAATTGCTGCGCTTTTTGCATACTATGTTGGAGAATTGTTAGGTGAATTAGCTGGAACAAGATAAAAAAATCAAAGTCTGAGATTTGTTCTCAGGCTTTTTTTAGAACATTTTTCTTGACAATAATTGGTATATACCATATAATAATTTTAGATAAATGGTATATACCAAAAAACAAAAAGTAAGAATGGGGAAGTGTCGTGAAAGTAATTCGTGTTAATAATCAAGTTGAAGGTGGAAAAAAAGCTTTTGAACTGTTGAAAGCGGAAATGGAAAATGGTATTAAGACACTTGGTCTTGCGACTGGTAGCACACCTTTGTCATTTTATAATGAGCTAGCAAATAGCGACCTTGATTTTTCAGAAATGACAAGTATTAATCTGGATGAATATGTTGGTTTGGCTGCTGAAAATGACCAAAGTTATCACCATTTTATGCAGGAAAATCTATTCCAATACAAACCTTTCAAGGAAAGTTTTTTGCCAAATGGTTTAGCTACAGACTTGCAAGCAGAAGCTAAGCATTATGACCAAATTATTGCTGAGCATCCGATTGATTTTCAAATTTTAGGAATTGGACGAAATGGTCATATTGGATTTAACGAGCCAGGGACTCCGTTTGACATGACAACACATATCGTTGATTTAACGCAGGATACGATTGAAGCAAATAGTCGTTTCTTTGACAGCATGGAAGAAGTGCCAAAACAAGCTATTTCAATGGGAATTCACTCAATCATGCAATCAAAAATGGTTGTTTTAATGGCTTATGGCAAGGATAAAGCTGACGCTATCAATCAAATGATTAATGGTCCAATCAGCGAAGATTTGCCAGCAAGCGTTCTTCAAAATCACTCAAATGTTGTAGTAATTGTTGATGAGGCTGCAGCGAGTGAATTAGACTAAAAAATTGCTTCAGAACATGGTAAAATAGGAGCATGCGTTTAGATAAATTATTAGGACAAGCGGGATTTGGNTCAAGAAATCAAGTCAAAAAGCTCATCAGAAGTCGTCAAGTTTATGTGGATGGCAGGCTAGCTGAGGCAGACAATTTGAATGTTGAGCCAAGTCTGCAAGAGATAACTGTTTCGGGCAAACAGGTTACACTATCTACAGAAAAATATTTCATTTTAAATAAGCCAGCGGGTGTTGTTTCTGCGGTTTCTGATAAGGAACATCAGACGGTGATTGATTTGATTGCAGAATCTGACCGAGTGCCAAAACTCTACCCAGTTGGAAGATTAGACCGCGACACGGAAGGCTTTCTTCTGATTACTAATAACGGTCCACTTGGCTACCGCATGCTTCATCCAAAATACCATGTCACAAAGACTTATTACGTCGAAGTTAATGGACGCTTAGCAGATGATGCGCCAGCATTTTTTGAAAATGGGGTGACCTTTGATGATGGAACAGTTTGTAAACCTGCGAAACTTGAGATTATCGAATCAAGTTCTGAAAAAAGCTCTGCTTATATCACGATTGCAGAAGGAAAATTTCATCAGGTTAAGAAAATGTTTTTAGCTTATGGCGTCAAGGTGACCTACCTCAAACGAATGACCTTTGGTGAATTTGAACTTGGCGATTTACCAACAGGAAACTATCGTGAACTAACTATAAATGAAAAAGAAATCTTGAAAAATTATTTGGACTAATCCAAAGTTTTTCAGGATTTTTTTCGAATAATAAAATAGGAGGTTTACTATGCTGTCTGCGCTTGATGAAAATGGAAAATTAGTGTTTTCGTTAGATGAAGTCCCAAAACAGCAAGATTTTTGCTGTCCAGCTTGTCACTCACCAGTTCGTCTCAAAAATGGTACGGTCATGCGGGCTCATTTTGCCCATGTCTCTTTAGAAAATTGTGATTTTTACAGTGAAAATGAAAGCGGCGAGCACCTAGGGTTAAAAGCGGAGCTGTATCGCAGCATTTCGCGAACAGATGAAGTTGTTATTGAAAAGATTTTGCCTGAACTAGGGCAGGTGGCGGATTTATTTGTGAATGATAAGCTAGCTCTTGAGGTGCAGTGCTCACGTTTATCAGAAAAACGACTCAGACAACGGACGATTTCATATCAAAATGCAGGCTATTCTGTCCTCTGGCTTTTAGGTGAGAAATTATGGCTTCGTCATCATTTAACGCCGTTACATCGCCAGTTCCTTTATTTTTCGCAGAATATGGGCTTTCACATGTGGGAATTAGATTTAAAGAAATCGGAGATACGGCTTAATTATCTTATTTATGAGGATTTGCATGGGCAGGTTCATTATTTGACAAAGTCGTGTGCTTTTTCGGCTGATGTCATGGCATTTTTACGACTTCCTTACCAAAGACAAACTTTGTCTGCATATCAAGTCACTCAAGATTCAAAGATAACGTCTTACATTCAAAAGCAGCTCATCGCTCGAAATTCTCGTTGGTTAAAACGTCAAGAAGAGGCATATTTAAACGGAAAAAATCTCCTTACTCAATCTTTGTCGGAATTTTATCCGCAAGTGAAACCACCCGAATTTAAGGAAGGATTTTGTCAGATTAAGCAAGATTTGACAGCATTTTACAAGACTTTTGAGGATTATTATCAAAATCAAGGTCAAAAACGAATTCAAACGCTTTACCCACCAGCATATTATGGTAGAATGGTTAATAATGCCCAGAAAAGGAGAAAATGATGTCAGATAATCGTAGTCATATTGATGAAAAGTATAAATGGGATTTGAGTACTGTCTTTGCAACAGATGATGCTTGGGAAGAAGCACTAGCTGAGCTTGATTCAGATTTAGAAGATGCTAAAAAATTTAAAGGGCACTTGATTGAATCAAGTAAGACTTTGCTCGATATCACTGAAAGTTATCTTGAATTGTCACGCCGCTTGGAAAAAGTTTATGTCTATGCGTCAATGAAAAATGACCAAGATACAACGGTTGCTAAATACCAAGAATTCGAAGCAAAAGCAACAACACTTTACGCCAAATACAGCGAAGTTTTTGCATTTTATGAACCAGAATTGATGCAATTATCTCAAGACGATTTCGCCAAATTCGTGGCTGAAACACCAGAGCTTTCAGCTTATGCTCATTTCTTTGAAAAACTTTTCAAACGTCAAGAACACGTTTTGTCACAAAAAGAAGAAGAGCTGCTAGCAGGTGCTCACGAAATCTTTGGTGCAGCTGGAGAGACTTTTGAAATTTTAGATAATGCTGACATTGTCTTTCCTGTTGTTTTGGATGATGAGGGCAATGAAGTTCAACTAACACATGGTAACTTCATCAGTCTTTTGGAATCAAAAAATCGCGATGTTCGAAAAGCGGCTTACGAGGCTATGTATGCTACGTATGAACAATATCAACATACTTATGCCAAAACACTTCAAACAAATGTAAAAGTTCATAACTTTGATGCTCGTGTTCACCATTTCAAATCAGCGCGTGAAGCAGCACTTTCAGCAAACTTCATTCCTGAATCTGTCTACGATACTTTGATTGAACGCGTGAATGCACACTTGCCATTGCTTCATCGTTATGTGGAACTTCGTAAGAAAGTTCTTAAACTTGATGATTTGAAAATGTATGATATTCATACACCTTTGTCTGAAATGGATATGAGTTTCACTTACGAGGAAGCTCTGAAAAAAGCAGAAGAGGTTTTGTCTGTCTTTGGTAAAGATTATTCAGAACGTGTTCATCGAGCTTTCACAGAACGCTGGATTGACGTTCATGTCAACAAAGGAAAACGTTCAGGAGCTTATTCTGGTGGGGCTTATGATACAAATGCCTTTATGCTTTTGAACTGGCAAGATACACTTGATAATCTTTTCACTTTGGTACACGAAACAGGGCACAGCCTTCATTCTACTTTTACGCGTGAAACTCAACCATACGTTTACGGTGATTACAGCATTTTCTTGGCTGAAATTGCTTCAACGACGAATGAAAATATCTTAACAGAAACACTTTTAAAAGAAGTTGATGATGACAAAGCACGCTTTGCAATTTTGAATCACTACTTGGACGGATTCAAAGGAACTATTTTCCGTCAAGCACAATTCGCTGAATTTGAAGATATTATCCATAAAGCTGACCAAAATGGTGAAGTCTTGACGAGTGAATACCTCAATAGCATTTATGCTGACTTAAATGAAAAATATTACGGACTCAGCAAAGAAGATAATCCAGAAATTCAATACGAATGGGCACGCATTCCGCATTTCTACTATAATTACTATGTTTATCAATATGCGACAGGTTTTGCGGCAGCGAGTTATCTAGCTGACAAAGTAGTTCACGGTACATCAGATGACATTAACCGTTACCTTGATTATCTCAAGGCTGGTAATTCTGATTATCCGCTAAATGTGATTAAAAAAGCTGGTGTGGACATGACAAGCAGTGACTATTTGGATGCTGCATTCAAGATTTTTGAAGAACGTCTAAATGAATTAGAAACTTTGGTTGAAAAAGGGGCACACCTTTAAAATAATTTTTGAGATTGGATGATTCCAGTCTCTTTTATGTTATAATGGAAAAAATTTGGAGGTGCTGTTATGGAAATTCGACCAATTGACTTTTGTGATGAAGAAACTTATCGTTCTTTTCTAGCGTCTTTTAGAAATGATGATAATCCTTTTGTCTCTCCTGAGACAACACGCGAAGTTACTGATTTTAAGGCGTTTGTGGAAAATAGCAGAGCTCAAGAAAGAAAAGCAGCTCATCCAGATTATTCGACAGTGACCACTTATTATGCGTTTGTAGATGGTAGCATTGCTGCGCGAATTGCTTGTCGTTGGCAACTTGAAAAAGGAAATCTATCGACTGTTGGTGGACATATCGGCTATCAAACCTCACCAAAATTTAGACGGCAAGGTATTATGACAAAACTTCTTAACTTTGCCCTTGAAGAATATGCTAAACGTGGCATCAGTCCGGTACTCATCACAGCACGAGAGGACAATACTGCCAGTCGCAAAACCATTGAAAAAGCTGGTGGCATTTTAGAAAAAGTGATTGATTTAGAAAATGGGCATCGTTTGGCTCGTTATTGGATTAGATTGGAGAAATAGTTTGACAACATTTATTTGGGACTTTGATGGGACTTTGGTTGATTCTTATGAGGCAATCGGCGAGGCTCTGAAGGTTACTTATGCGCATTATGGCCTAACTTTTGATGAAGAATGGGTGATGGATTTTATTATCAAAGAATCTGTAAAAGCTCTCTTGTATCAAGTGGCAGCACAGGAGCAGTTGAATTTTGAAGAGTTATCAAGTTTCTTTAAAAAAGANCANGAAGCGCGTGACCATATGATTAAGCCTATGCCTAACTTGGCTAATGTGCTTGAAGCAACGTGGCAAAAAGGAATCCAGCATTTTGTTTACACGCATAAGGGGATAACGGCAAATAATGTTTTAGAGAGACTAGGTGTTCGAAAATATTTCACAGAAGTAGTGACTTCAGCAAATGGCTTTGCTCGCAAACCACAGCCAGAAGCGATTGAATATCTTGTTGAAAAATATGGTTTAGACAAAGCAAGTACTTATTATGTCGGCGACCGTCGTATTGATGTGGAAGCAGCTGAAAATGCAGGTGTCAAGTCAATCAATCTTGGTCAGCCAGATTCAAAAAATAATCAGAAGATAGCTAACTTATCAGAACTTATCACACTTTTTAAGGCGTAAAAGAAAAGCTAAGTATTCACATCGACTTTATTTTGCTATATAATAAGAGTTATGGTTAAATCATATTCAAAAACAGCAAATCACAATATGCGACGCCCCGTTGTTAAAGAGGGTATTTTGCGTTACATGCGAACACGTCAAAAACAAAACGATGGCTTTTTAGCTGAATTAGAAACTTTTGCGCATCAAGAAAATATTCCAATTATTCAGCACGAAGTTGTGGCTTATTTCCGATTTTTAATGCAAACAATGCAACCTAAGAATATTTTGGAAATCGGTACAGCGATTGGATTTTCAGCATTATTGATGGCAGAAAATGCACCAGAAGCTAAAATTACTACTCTAGACCGTAATCCAGAAATGATTGCTTTTGCGAAAGAAAATTTTGCAAAATACGATATACGTAATCAGATTACTTTGGTTGAAGGTGATGCGGTTGACACATTGTCAACACTTGAAGATGAGTACGATTTTGTTTTCATGGATTCAGCAAAATCAAAATATATCGTTTTCTTGCCAGAAGTATTAAAACGCTTAAAAGTTGGTGGTGTCGTTGTCTTTGATGATGTTTTCCAAGGTGGAGACATTGTCAAACCTATCGAAGAAGTGCGCCGCGGTCAACGAACAATTTACCGTGGTCTTCAACATCTTTTTGATTCAACACTAGACAATCCAAACTTGACAGCAACCTTGTTGCCACTTAGTGATGGTTTGCTAATGCTTCGAAAAAATGCAGAAGACGTAGAACTGTAAAATTAAGCAATATTTAAGTTAATGTGATATACTAATGGGGTTAAAGACAAATTAAGGAGTTAATATCAATGGCCAACAAAGAAAAATCAGGATTTACAAAAATGATCCAAAGCAAGGCTTTTAAAGGTGTTTCTATTGCCGTAGCATCAGCTCTTATCGGTGCAGGCGTTACTTACCTTGCTACAAACAGCAACTCTGAAACAAAAGCTCTAGTTACAATGAAAGGTAACACAATCACTGTATCAGACTTTTACAGTGCTGCAAAAAGTTCAACATCTTCACAACAAACAATGTTGAATTTGATTTTGGCACGTGTATTTGAAGACCAATATGGAAGCAAAGTTTCAGACAAAGAAGTGACTGAAGCTTACAACAAAACTGCTTCATCATACGGTTCATCATTCTCAAGTGCACTTCAAGCTGCTGGTTTGACAACAGATACTTACAAACAACAAATTCGCACATCAATGTTAGTGGAATATGCTGTTAAAGAAGCTGCCAAAGATAAATTGACAACTAAAAACTATAAAGAAGCTTACAAAGATTACAACCCTGACACAACAGCTACAGTTATTGCTTTGAGCGACGAAGACAAAGCTAACTCAGTTCACGACCAAGCAACTGCAGATGGCGCTGATTTTGATAAAATCGCTAAAGAAAACACAACAACTAAGAAAACTGAATACACATTTGACTCAGCAGATACAAAACTTCCAACAGATGTTATGAATGCTGCATTCAAACAAGATGAAGGTTCAGTTTCAGATGTTATCAAAGTAATGAATTCTTCAACATATTCATACACTTACTACATCGTTAAGACAACTAAGAAAACAGATAAAAACTTTGATTGGAAGACATACAAAAAACGTTTGAAGAAAGCTATCATGGCTAAATATCAAAACGACACAAACTTCCAAAATCAAGTTATTGCTAAAGCTCTTGATAAAGCTAACGTGAAGATTAAAGATAAAAGCTTTGCAAGCATTCTTTCACAATATGCAACAAGCTCATCATCAAGTTCTTCAGCTTCATCATCAAAAGCTTCATCAACTTCTTCTGAAGCAAGCTCATCAAGTTCAACAGAAGAATCATCAACAACTGAATCATCTACAGATTCAGCTGAATAAGCTACTTGACCAGAAGCTTAAAATACAGTACAATTAAAAAGATTGAGAATCGTTTTTAAAAATTCAGATTCAGAAAAGTGGCGGTTGCTGCGAGCCATGGATGAAGTTAAAAATGTGCTACTCATGATTTCTGATTGTAAGTTTGTAACGTGGTTTACAAACGTTGATTTAAGAAAAACAATTTAACAGATAAATGAAGAATGACAGGTTCATTGAAAAGAGGTGGTACCGTGGCTAACGTCACCCTCTATGAGATGAACTTGTCGTTTTTTGTTAAATTGCAGTAGTAAAAATGATGTCAATCTATGGCAAGCGATTATCGCTTAGTAACAAGAAAAGGAAAGATGTAATGAAACAATTAACTAGTGCGCAAGTCCGCCAAATGTGGTTAGACTTTTGGAAATCAAAAGGTCACTCTGTTGAGCCTTCAGCAAACTTGGTTCCTGTAAACGACCCAACTCTTCTTTGGATTAACTCAGGTGTTGCCACACTTAAAAAATATTTCGATGGTTCAGTAATTCCTGAAAACCCACGTATCACAAATGCTCAAAAAGCTATTCGTACAAACGATATTGAAAACGTTGGTAAGACTGCACGTCACCACACAATGTTTGAAATGTTGGGTAACTTCTCAGTTGGTGATTACTTCCGTGATGAAGCTATCACTTGGGGATTTGAACTTTTGACAAGCCCAGAATGGTTTGATTTCCCTAAAGACAAACTTTACATGACTTACTACCCAGATGATAAAGATACTTACAACCGTTGGATTTCACTTGGTGTTGAACCAAGTCACTTGATTCCAATCGAAGATAACTTCTGGGAAATTGGTGCTGGACCTTCAGGACCAGATACTGAAATCTTCTTTGACCGTGGTGAAGAATTCGACCCAGATCACGTTGGTATCAAACTTCTTGCTGAAGATATCGAAAACGATCGTTATATCGAAATCTGGAACATCGTATTGTCACAATTTAACGCTGACCCAGCTGTTCCACGTTCAGAATACAAAGAACTTCCACACAAAAACATTGATACTGGTGCTGGTTTGGAACGTTTGGTTGCTGTTATGCAAGGGGCTAAAACAAACTTTGAAACTGACCTCTTCATGCCAATCATTCGTGAAATCGAAAAATTATCTGGTAAAACTTACGATCCAGATGGCGACAACATGAGCTTTAAAGTCATCGCTGACCACATCCGTTCACTTTCATTTGCAATCGGTGATGGTGCTCTTCCAGGTAACGAAGGTCGCGGATACGTTCTTCGTCGTTTGCTTCGCCGTGCTGTTATGCATGGTCGTCGTCTTGGTATCAATGAAACATTCTTGTACAAATTGGTTCCAACTGTTGGTAAAATCATGGAATCATACTACCCAGAAGTACTTGAAAAACGTGAATTTATCGAAAAAATCGTTCGTCGTGAAGAAGAAACTTTTGCACGTACAATCGATGCTGGTTCAAACATGCTTGACCAATTGTTGGCTGATTTGAAAGCTGCAGGTAAAGACACTGTTGAAGGTAAAGATATCTTCAAATTGTACGATACATACGGATTCCCAGTTGAATTGACTGAAGAATTGGCTGAAGATAAAGGATTCAAGATTGACCACGCTGGCTTTGAAGCTGCCATGAAAGAACAACAAGAACGCGCTCGCGCAAGCGTTGTTAAAGGTGGTTCAATGGGTATGCAAAATGAAACATTGTCAAACATCACTGAAGAATCAGTCTTTAGCTACGAAGAAGAAGTTCTTGACTCTACATTGTCAGTAATCATTGCTGATAATGAACGTACTGAAGCTGTTTCAGAAGGTCAAGCATTGCTTGTCTTTGCTAAAACACCATTCTACGCTGAAATGGGTGGACAAGTGGCTGACCACGGTGTTATCAAAAACGATAAAGGTGACATCGTTGCTCGTGTGACTGATGTTCAAAAAGCACCAAACGGTCAAGCACTTCACACAGTTGAAGTTCTTGCAAGCTTGTCTGTTGGTACAACATATACACTTGAAATTGATAGCAAACGTCGTCACAGTGTTATTAAAAACCACACAGCTACTCACTTGCTTCACGCTGCACTTCACAATGTTATCGGTGAACACGCTACTCAAGCTGGTTCTCTTAATGAAGAAGGATTCTTGCGCTTTGACTTCACTCACTTTGAAGCTGTAACTGCTGATGAATTGCGTCAAATCGAAGAAGAAGTTAACCAACAAATCTGGAATGCTATCCCAGTTGTTACTGTTGAAACTGATATTGATACAGCTAAATCAATGGGTGCTATGGCATTGTTCGGTGAAAAATATGGTAAAAACGTACGTGTTGTAACAATCGGTGACTACTCAATCGAACTTTGTGGTGGTACACACGTTTCAAATACAGCTGAAATCGGAATCTTCAAGATTGTTAAAGAAGAAGGTATCGGTTCAGGAACTCGTCGTATCCTTGCTGTAACTGGTAAAGAAGCCTTTGAAGCATACCGTCAAGAAGAAGAAGACCTTAAAGCAATCGCTGAAACTCTTAAAGTACCTCAACTTAAAGAAGTTACTAAGAAAGTTGTAAGCTTGCAAGAACAATTGCATAAATTGCAAAAAGAAAATGCTGAATTGAAAGAAAAAGCAGCAGCAGCTCAAGCTGGTGACGTCTTCAAAGATGTTAAAGAAGCAAATGGTCTTCGCTTTATTGCTAGCCAAGTAACTGTTTCTGACGCTGGAGCTCTTCGTACATTTGCTGATAACTGGAAACAAAAAGATTACTCTGATGTTCTTGTATTGGCAGCAGCTATTGGCGAAAAAGTAAACGTCCTTGTTGCAAGCAAATCTAAAGATGTTCATGCTGGTAACTTGATTAAAGCTTTGGCACCAATCGTATCAGGTCGTGGTGGTGGTAAACCAGACATGGCTATGGCCGGTGGTTCAGATGCCGCTAAAATCGCTGACCTTCTTGCAGCAGTAGCAGAAAATCTATAAGATGACATCAAAAAATATCTTTCTAAAACTTGCAATTGCCCTAATCAGTGCAACTATAGTCATTCTAACTTGCGTGCTTATTTTAAATAGCATTCAAGGAAGAGTAAATTGGGTACTTATTGTCATTCTCTTTGCAGAAGCAAGCCTACTCAGTAGCCTGATTAAAACCTTGCAAGAAAGAAAATAAAATGAAAGCTCACCAAAAGGTGGGCTTTTTGTTATAGTTTTATAATCTTGTGGTAGAATATTAGTATATTTTCAGGAGTTTGGGAAATGGAGATTTAGGAATGAAAAAACTATTTTCACCGTCTTGTGGAACAATTTTAGGTTTATTTTTGTTGCTGATAATATTTCCAGCAGCACGAGAGACGTTTGTACTAGGTTTTCTCGGTATTATGCTGGCGGTTGGCGCTCACGAGTTTGGTCATTTTTTAGCTGGTTATGTTAACGGTATAAAGCCATTGTACCTTATTGTTGGTTTTATCAAGTTTAATTTTGAAAATGGTTTTCATATTCAGTTTAATAATGATTGGATGTATTATGGTGGTATTTATCGTTATAAGATAGCAAATTATCCAGGCAAGGCAGTGCTAAGCTTGCTGGTTGGAGGTCCTTTAATCAGCTTATTTGGTTCATTTGCCTTGCTTTTTAAAATTGATTTTTTCACAATATTTGGTTATTCTAGTTTATTGTTGTTTGTAGCAACAGTAATTCCAGTGAATTTTTTTAGCTTATGCAGTGATGGTTTTAAAATATATAAATTGTTAGTGAAAGATGAATTATTTCTTTTATGGCAAAAGATGTCCAATCAATTGTTACAAGATTATAATGAAATGACTTTTGAGGATGTTTCACGAATTTGTGATACTATAGAATGTCAAGTAGTTCCTAGCTATATGATAAATACTTGTTTGCTATATTTGATTTATGCCTGTGTTATTGAAGGAGAAATACGAAAAGTTAGAAATAGTTATCAAAAATTAACTAGGATGATACCAACTGATAGTTTTAATAAAAATTACTACTATAGTCTATTGATTACTTTAGAAGTAGTATTGTATAAGAGGATGTCTAGCGACTTATTTGCTAAAGTTAATTTGAAGAAATTGGATAAAATTAGTCAAAAACGTTTAGAGTACTTATCCTGCCTTTATTTGAAAAATGGACAGGATGTGGTAGCAAGTAGGTCTGCTTTTCAAAATGTTTTATCATCATATGGCGATAAAACGTCACTTTTAGTTCAAGCCGAAAAACAATTTTTAGTATAAAGCATGCAAAGCTCACCAAACGGTGAGCTTTTTGTTATAGTTTTTAACTATTGACTTTATTTAAAATAACTATTTTACGGGGAAAGTTCAGGCTGCTATAATAGAAAATAAGATTTCAGAAAATTTTCACAGTTTAGAGATAGGATGGAGAAAATGATGAAAATTTCGCTTATTCAGATGTCAATTCGCGAAGCGGAGCCAGATAAAAATGCAAGGAAANTTCTTGCTTTGTTANAAAAAGCGATGCTTGATAAACCTGATGTAATTGTATTGCCTGAGATGTGGAACACTGGCTATGCTTTGGAGCAANTGGCTGAGCTTTCTGATAAGGATGGTCAGCAAACGAAAGATTTGTTAGGAAAGTTTGCCAAAGAAAANCAGGTTAATCTGGTAGCTGGTTCGGTCGCGACAGCAAAGAAAAATCAATTTTTTAATACTACTTATGTTTTTAACCGAGCTGGTCAGGTGATTGCTGATTATGATAAAGTTCATCT